>OBKR01000046.1_pt1 | contig 152944 bp, 134 predicted proteins | sample 1518991 | NCBI WGS metagenome assembly OBKR01 (sample SAMEA2452117, study PRJEB22498) | human gut metagenome | biome: human feces; feature: human gut; material: feces | place: Australia | collected 2012
TAGCATCAAGGTATAAATGTGTCAATTACACCAAAAAAGGGTCGTTTGAGAAAAATAAATGACAAAATTAATTCTATTATTTAGATTTATAGAATTCACTTAAATATTTTCTCAAAAAATGAGATTTTGCCCAAAAAAGGCCTAAAAATTAGATTTTAAAAAATTTTAGCTTTAAAAACGTTTTTATAGCAAAAAATGAGCTATATTAAGATATAACTCATCACTTTCATTAATTAACGATTAATAATTTTAGTAATATTTTTTAGTCTAATTGATATTGTACCATCAGCCTCATCAATAAACTCAAGATGTTCATTATCTAATAAAGTATCTGATGGGAATGTAATTTCAATTCCTGAATCAGTTTTTATACTATGATTTTCGGCTTTTTTCAGTGTAAAGCTACGATCTAGATTTATATTTTCATTAATTCCTTTAGAATGCATTTTAGCATTAAAGTCAGCCGTTGCTTGAGGTTTGTCTTTAAATATAACTTCTGAAATAGCTTCAGGTTTCATATTTTCAATCACAGGCGTATCTATCAAAAAGTTTTTTACCTGAGCCATTGCAATACAAGGATTAACCCCGTGTTCCTCACAAACCTTAGCTGTTACATTTTTTATAATTTTAAATTGTTCACTATTTGACATCTCATAACTAGCATGTAGGTATTCTTCTAAAATAAAATGTTTTTCATTATTAATTAATCTTTTCTTTTCTTGAGAATAGATTTCCAATGTATCAATATTAATAATGGCATATGTATTAACTTGAATTGCCGACTGAGGAAGACCTGAAAAACTCTTTACTACCAAATTAGAAATTTTTCCATCATGATTTTCAACTAAGTGTGTTATACCTTCTTTGTTTTCAAGAATAACAATTGCAAAAAAAGTACTACTTCCTTCTCTAAATTCTCCGATAAGAAGATCAACAGATGGTGAATCGCTTACTTGAGATAAAATATCATTCAAATCTTTAGTAACAATAGATGCAAATTCCAAAAATGTAATTTCCGTTTTTTTATATTTTAGCAAGTTTTCTTTAAACGTTGAATCATTTGTAAACTTACCCTTTCTTCTTGATGCACTTGATATAGTATTATTATATATTTTTAAAATATAATCAATTGTCGTATCACTTGACAGGTCAAGTTCAGTCTCAGAAAACGAATGAGATCCTGATTTTAAATCTAAAATTTGTAAAATTGAATGTGTTACTATCATAATAATTTCTCCTATAAAAAGCACCTTAAAATAAAGGTGCAAATATTTTTAATATATCTTTTAAAATACAGATAATCCAAGGTCTTCTAATTTTTTTTAGATTCATTCTAATTCCATCCGAAGAAGCTGTATCTAAAAAATCGGCTTTCATATCCAAGATAGATGCTTCTTTATACATCCAAAGACCGCATTCATAGTGATGAATAAAGCTTCTATAATCAAGATTAACTGTTCCAATTGTAGCATATTCATCATCACACACAAACATCTTAGTGTGAATAAATCCTGGTTTATACTCATATACCTCTATTCCCGCTTCAAGTAATGGCTTATAATTAGACCTAGTCAACATAAACATAGTTTTTTTATCAGGAATATGGGGAGTAATCAACTTAACATCTACTCCTCTTCTTTTTGCTAAAACTAGGGCCTCAAGTAATGAATAATCACAAATTAAATATGGAGTAGTTATATATAAATACTTTTTAGCTTGATTTATAATATTTAAATAAACATCAAGTCCAATATTTTCTTTAAAAATAGGTTTTGGTCCAGATCCATACGCTTGCAAGAAGCCTTTAGATTCATATGCTTCATGTTCATATGAAATAAAATCATCAATAAAAAGCTGTTTGGTGGTCATAACATTATAATTTTGAAGAAAAAGTGCAACATAAGAATCAACTGCTGGCCCTTTTATCATGACGCCACCATCCTTCCATTTACCAAAAGGATGCTTCAAATTTATATATTCATCAGCAATATTAATACCACCAGTAAAAGCTACAAGACCATCAATAACCGTTATCTTTCTATGATCTCTATGATTATGAATGGTAGATACAATAGGAATAAACTTATTAAATGGAACCGCATCTATTCCTTCTTTTCTTAATTTTTTATAAAAATTACCTGGAATTTTAGAAGCACAGCCAATGTCATCATACATCAAATAAACTTTAACACCTTTTTTAATTTTATCAAGAAAAATTTGATGAATTTCATCCCACATTTTTCCTTTTTCAATAATAAAATATTCAAAAAAGATATATTTTTTAGCTTTGTTCAATTCTTCTTTTAAAGCTTCAAAGAAAACTTCACCTGAGGATAAATACCTAGAATAGCAATTACTATATGCAGGCATTCTACAAGCATTAAAAATATACTGAGATTGTCCATAGGCCATAATATTCTTTTTTAATTCAATAGATGGTTCAGGAATAGCATTTTGAGTAACCTCGTAAACATCTTCAAATCGAGATGTCATTTTTTTGGTTAGCTTCTTTCTTCCAAAAAAACTATACAATGTGACACCAACAAAGGGAGCTAAAACAACGAGTAATATCCATGGTAGTTTATATGATGATGGTTCATCATGATCAACTATTTTAAGGGCGACCAAAAGACCTAAAATAGTAAACATCGTTGAAACCCAAGCAAAACGTGTTTCCAAATAGTGAAGAAGGAAAAAATATCCTCCTAACTGTATAATAATTGCAAGTCCAACAATCAAAAGTCTCGAAAAAAATAACTTAAAAAAACGCATTATTTACTAATTCTCCTTCTAAGATAAAAAAATTTAATCATAAATAGCGTCATGTTATACCTCCGTTTTTTAAATTATACAACGTTTTTAGAAAATCGGCTATTATTTTTGTTTATTTTTTATCAAAAGTTCATTTTTAACTTTGTAATATTTTTCTGTCATATCTAAATAATGCTCATGGGGATTTTCAATTCTTTGTTCCTCAGGCCAAATCTCATTTGTCAACTGATAATTAACATAATCTCTAATTTCATTTAAATTAGGTAAATCGTAAATAAGCTTTCCATCTTTGAATATAGGAACTAAAAGCTCTTTTAAATTAGCATTTTTAAACTCATAGCTCTTCCAGGGCTTTTTAGGATCAATAACCTTGAGATTATTAATATCTATAGTTTCATCAGCAAATGCAATTAAATCAGCTACAGCTTTATTATCTTCATCATAAATTCGGTATAATTTTTTTAGACCAGGATTAGTAATTTTTTCTTCATTTTCACTAATCTTAATTTTAGGAATAAAAGCACCGTTCTCTTCCTTAGCACAAAGTTTATAAACAGCACCAAAAACTGGTTCTGATCTTGAGGTAATTAATCTTTCGCCGACTCCTAAAATATCAATTTTAGCATCCTGTTCAATTAAAGAATTAATAATTCTTTCATCAAGTGAATTAGAAATAACAATCTTGCAATCAAAAAGGCCCGCTTCATCAAGCATTACTCGGCACTTCTTTGATAAATAAGCAAGATCTCCACTATCAAGACGAATACCCTTAAGTCGATATCCCATCGGCTCTAGTACCTCGTGGGCAACTCTAATTGCATTAGGAACTCCTTGTTTTAAAACATCATATGTATCAACAAGTAAAATAGTATTTTCTGGATAAGTAAGGGCATACTGCTTAAATGCATCGTATTCATTATCATAAAACATTACAAAAGAATGAGCCATTGTACCAGAAACAGGAATACCAAACATTTTACCAGCAAGTACCGTTGCAGTTGATGAAACTCCACCAATATATGCCGCACGAGCTCCATAAACAGCTGCGTCCATATTATGAGCACGTCTTGCACCAAAATCCGAAACAGCTCTTCCTTTAGCAGCTCTTACAATTCTTCTAGCTTTAGTTGCAATTAAAGATTGATGATTGACCTCAAGTAAAATTGCGGTTTCAACAATTTGAGCATCAATTAAAGGCGCAACAACTGTTAAAATAGGTTCATTAGGATACATAATTGTACCTTCCTTTAAAGCATAGATATCTCCTTTAAATTTAAAATCCTTTAAATATTTTAAAAAGTTATCATCAAATAAATTTAAACCTTTTAAATATCTTATATCAGAATCATCAAAGTGAAGATTTAAAATATATTCTACAATTTGTTCAAGACCTGCAAAAATAGCATAGCCTGCACCTTCTGGATTTTTTCGATAAAAAACATCAAAAGCGACTTTTTTATTAATATCATGGCTCTTAAAATAACCATATGACATCGTAAGTTCATATAAATCCATTACCATTGATAAATTTCTTTTATCTGACTGCATCTAAATCACCTCAATTTGTAATTTTTTCATTGCTTCTAGCGCATTATTATGAGATTTAATAGTTACTCCAGCTGTTAGATCCTTATGAACATATATTGGAATTTCTGGTAAATGTGTTTTAACAATAATTGCATTTGCTATTACACATATATCTGTGCAAACACCAACAAAATGAATTTCATCTACTTGCTCTTTCATATTTAAAAATTCAATATAACAGGCCAAATCCTCACTGCCAAAACTTTTTTTATTAATTATTTTAGAAGTTCCTGGCGTAAGTTCATCAATGATATCATGACCCCACGTACCTATAATACAATGTTTTATTGGTAAATGATGCCCTTCATTTGTTTCTAAATAATTATCATCATGCGTATCTCTTGTATAAATTATAGTACCATTAAACTCATTAATGAACTTTTTTAATGGTCCTACAATCTTTATTGCTTCTTCATTTTTTAAAGAGCCTGTTACAAAATCGTTTTGCATATCAACAACAACTAAAATCTTCATCTTTTTTCCTCCTATAATAATAACATGGTCTTCCTTTTTTATCATTACATAAAGTATCAAGCTTTACAACCTTAGAAGATATATCTCGCCTAAAATTTGATTTATGAAGTTTTATTCCTAAAATAAGTTCAAAAACATTTTGTAAGTCATATAAGGTAAAATTATCTTCAAGAAGACTGAAAGCAATATCGGTATAATATAATTTATTTTGCATTCTTGATATAGCATAATTTATAATCTTTAAATGATCGAAGGCAATAAAATCATTAATTACTTTATCATCTATTTTTAAGCTTAATTTATCACCTGAAACTTCAACTAATGCCCATCTTGAATTATCCGTTAAACTTTGATTAGAAATTGATGAAAAAGGACAAAGAGCTAAATAAGAAACTGATAATATCCGATATCTTGGGTCTCTATCAATATCACCAAATGTATATAATTGTTCTAAATAAACATTTTTTAAATTGGTTTTTTCACTTAAAATTCGCTTTGCATTATCTAGCAATGACTTGTCAATATTTAAAAATCCACCGGGAATATTCCAAAAATCATTAAATGGTTCCTTTTCTCTTTTATTTAAAAGTAAAAATAACTTATGTTCTTTGATAGTAAATACTAAAGGATCAACTGTAACACCAGGCAAAGGAAACTTATCATTATTATAATACGGTGTCAAATTATCATCTCCATTTTTATTATACTCATATCGAGTATAAATGCAATAATAAAATTAAAAAAGGACCAAATAGTCCTTAATTTAGTAATTGATTAGTCTTTATATTTTGAATATATTCAAAGCCTGATATTGGTTTGGAATAATAATAACCTTGAATAAAATCAGGATTTAAACTTATAATTCTTAATAAATCTTCCTTCATTTCAATACCTTCAACAATTACATAGGTATTAATTTCATGGGCCATTAAAATTAAATTTCTTAGAAGTTCAAAATCATAACTTGATTTTAAAGCTGCATCAGTAAATGATTTATCTATTTTAATAATATTAGGGTTAAGCATGCTAATATTGTGTATATTAGAATAGCCTGTTCCAAAATCATCAATAGCAATACCAAAGCCATTATTTTTTAGGCCTTTCCAAGCATTATTTACAAGTTCGTTACTTTCAAGATATCCTGATTCAGTTAATTCTACAATGAAAGCATCATTAGGTAAATCATAGTCCCTCAATATATCAAAGAAACTTATAAAATCAACACCCTTTAATATTTGAATATACGATACATTTATTGATACTCTAAAATTTGGATGATATTTTCTAACCTGATTAAGGAAAAGACAAGCTCTTTTAATAATAAACTCTCCAACCGCAATAATTAATCCTGTTTCTTCAAGAAGCGGAATAATTTTAGTAGGAGGTATATATTTATCATCTAATTTAAATCTCAATAAAGCCTCTGCTCCTAAAGCATCTCCCGTATTATGATTAACTATTGGTTGAAAAAATAAATCAAAGCCTTTAAAATCATTTTCAACTGCTTTATTTAACGCCTGTATTAAATGTGTTCTTTGAATAAATTCTTGATAATCATCCTTGTTATATAAATATAGTTGATTCTTGCCTTTTTTCTTAGCCATATCAAGTGAAAATTCTAAATCACGCATTATAGATGAGACGCTTCTTTTTTCTTCTTGTGGTACAATTAAACCTCCAGATACTGTATATATACCTTCATATTTTCGTTCAACAATTGATTTTACAATATCTTTTCTTATTTTTTCATATTGCCATTTAGCATCATCATAGCCACGTCTATTTAAATCAATAATAGCAAATTCATCATTTTTCAAGCGATAAACATTTTGAAAATTATACAAGTTATCCTTAATAATATTAGCAAGACCTTTTAATACACCATTACCATAGTCAAGTCCATAATGTTCATTAATAGTTCTTAAATCATCAATGCCAATCTTCATAATATAGCCATTATTATCAAGACTTTGATTTTCTTTAATACACTTTTTAAAAGGCTCCTCTCCCAAAAGACCGGTAATATTATCTGCTAAATTATCGTTACCAATTTCATTAACACAACCTAAAATAAGTTTTGGTTTCCCATTTTCATCTCTTAAAAGTTTACCTCTACAATTAATCCAGTATGGTTTAGAATCTCTTCCCATCCATCTATAAACCAAATTATGTTCATTTTGCTTGCCAGAAGTAACAAGCTCTAAATCATGAAGCAGAATTGGGTAATCTTCTTCATAAACATAAAGCTTATGATTTTTCTTTACATTTTTAAAATGATTTGAAGGAAGTCTGAATTTTTTATAAGCTTTATAAGATATTTCGTATTCATCCTTTTCAATATCATATAAAAAAATATAATCATGCATTGATTCATAAAAATATTTAGCAATGGTAATGCATTCTTCAAACGAAGGGATTTTAGTTTTAGTCATCATAATATCACCCCAATTTACTTTATTGTACCATTTTTTTATAATTTTGTTAATGAAAATAAAATAAAATTTTGATATTTTAGCCGAATTAACTCAAAAGAAAGTAAAATAAAACGTTTTCAATTGAAACAAATTCGAATTATATTAATATTTAATAAAAAAATAATTAAAGATAAAAAATGCTTCAATATTTGAAGCAAATTAATTTTCATCAATAATTTCATTATTGCTTAAATTTTCTTTTTTACTTCTTTTAACAAAAAAGAATTCTAATAAGAAATAACATATTAAAGAAATTATCATAAGAATATAATATGTCAAAAGACGCCATAAAAGCATACCTGAAACTGCAACACTACTTGTAACACCTGCAAGATTAATAAACAAAGATTTAAACGCAAATTCAATTCCACCAGAGGCACCAGGTGTCGGTACAAAGCAAGTCATGGCGATACTAAACGTTGTCATTGCAATAACTAAAAAAATTGTGTTAGGACCTAAGTGAATATCTAATGACATCAATACAAAGTAGGGTAAAGAATAAAATATAATTAAAGCAAAAATTTTAAATAAAAGTGCCACTATCAATCTTAAAGGATGTTTAAAAGCTTCTTTAAATGACACTTGTGCTTCTACACAAAATCCTTCAAATTTATCACTTACAGATGTAAGTTTACTTTTAAATATTTTTCTAGTACAAATAAATCTAACAATTTTAACAAATCCATTTTTTATTTTATTAGAAATACCAATTGAAACATAAAGAACCAAAACTAAAATATTTATTGATAGACCAATAATAATTAAAACTTTAATTGATTCCACTCCTTTTGAAAGTTCTTTATAATATATTAAAGATAATAAACACAAAAAAACAATAGCAATTTGATTAATTACGGAATTAATTAATAATGCCCCTGTTGCATGTGATGTAGAAACACCTAGTCTTTTATATTCAACAACCTGCATAGGTTGAGCACCTGTGTTTGATGGTGTAATTCCATTATAAAAATACTCTATTGATGATACTAAAAATGAATCCCTTATCTTTAAATTTTCATCTTTAATAACTATCATCAATGATAATGCATTTATAAAAAAATAAATTATTAAAAAACCAAGAGCTGTTAAAAGCCATATAGGCTTAATTTTTTTTAAAATCTGCCCAATTTCTGAAATATCATTAGCCAGGAATAAAACTAAAATCATAATTATGGTAATAATCACAAAAAAAGCTATTCTTAATATTTTCTTTTTCATTTAATATCCTACCTTTTATAATATTTATCAATAATATAACCTGATATGTATAAGAAATTTATTACTACCGACCCAATAGTTGAAAAAATAATTGATAAATTAGAATTAGTTATTTGTCCAATAATCGTTATCACATAATTTAGTATCAAAATAGCAACATAAATTCCCATAAATTTTGAAATTCCATTTATCTTTCCGATATAATTTCTTAATCCTGCAATTCCCGCAAAAAAATATGCCAAAATAGATATAATTGATACTACAATAACAACAATCAGAAAAAATCCTGAAAAAGTATTTGTTATAATACCAGTAATTAAACTATATAATGTGTAAAAAGAAGTAAATATTAAAATCATCGATGAAATTAAAGTAGCCATTTTACTATATCGTTTTAATTTACTTTCGTTATCCCATTTTCCAAAAATTGCTTCAGCTGTTTCACAAGCTAAAATATTATTTCTATCAGTTTCAAGCATTGATATTTCACTTACTCTCGTTCTTATTCTAAGTGCAAATATTTTTTGTTCCGATTTTTCTAAAAACAACATTGAAACTGCTTCCCATACAAATACCCATGCTGCAATATTAATAGTTTCTGCAATTACCTCAGCTTTAATACCTTCACCAAACCATATTTTATTTTTACCAATAACCATGAAGCATAATAATATTACGCCAACCAATATTAAGGTTGCTGCAATTAAGTTTTTTCTTTGGCGAAGACGTCTTGATGTATATTGATTTAATTCCAGTGTATCATTAAATGATTGAATAATATTTTTAGGATTATAATTTTCATAATCTTTGATATCAAAATTAATTCTAACCTTATATACAACGGGTATACTTTGAATAATATTATTTACATTTTCAAGAGCTTCATCTCTAATAATAGGATTATTATTGTTTCCGATACTTGTATTAAGAAAATCAGATGCTTTATCATAATGAACATTTATAGTAATGATTTTATTTTCTTCATCCACTTGATAATATTTTTTTAGTAATAAAAGTTGGCGTTCATTATCAAATTTGGTATCTTTTTTCACTATTACCACCTCAGTATAAGATATTATACCATAATTAAATAGCAAAAAAATAAAAAATTTTTCTAGAAATATTTTAAATATATGCTCAATCTTAAATTAAAAACTTATTTTTTTATTTCATAAGAAATTAAAAAGATGAATAATTATTTTGTCTTCACTTTAAATATGTAAGTAATCTCCATAGTTAGAATGCCCAATAACTTTATCAATTTTATAAATAGTGCCATTTTGAATATAAATATTTATTTTTAAATTAGATACATTCTCTACTGAATCATATGAAAATGTGTATGTGAAATTATCTACCTTACTTTGGAAAGAACCATAGTTGTTGACGAAAAGGATAAATTCCTATCTGCAATGAAAAATTTTGATACAATTTGTATCAAACCTATGCTTTTCTTATACATGAGCAAAAGCATTAACACGCATTTCTCTTACAGTATAAACTGGTACTTCTGGTATTTCAATTCGAGCGGTGTTCTTGTCATAAAATTCAACTTCCCAGTTCATATGCTGGTTAATATAGGCTATAGAAATATCAATCAATTTATAAATATTATCATTAACCTCTGATAACATCTTAAAAATTAATTCTTTGATTTGTAGCATAAACTGCCATTTTCAAAACAGTTGATAACAGAACTTAGATCATATACAAATAATTTTTCTTTGAAGACACTATGATATGAAGTACTATTTCTTTTTTTTCCTCATTAACCTTATAAAATATAATATTTTGTTTACATACTAGTGCCCTATATCCCTGTTTAGCAATTGGTTGATAACTTGGTACTACACCAATATAAAGAAATTCACTAAGATTATTAATTTGTATTTCTAAAAAATCTAGATATTCTATGGCTTCCTTTTTAGAAAAAGTAGCATTGATATAAAGAATAATATCTGTTAATTGATCATTGAACTTATCAGTTCTAATAACTGAATATTTCATTATAATTCAAGCTTCTTTCTAATATCATTAAAAGTATCAGTAACAGGTTTAACTCTATTATTTCTAACATCATCTTCGGATTCGGATAGCATTTTTAACAATTCTAATTCAGATTGCATTTGATTAAATTGTTCTAGACTTAAGATTACTGTATCACCATGACCATTTACTGTAATATATACAGGTTCTCTAGTTTCTTTACATAAATTAGAAATTTCATTATATTTATTTCTTAGTTCTGCTGATGGTCTTATATTTTCCATGCTTATCATCTCCTATCGCTATTATATCATAATTATGATAGGAGATGATAATTTTTTTTGTTGTTTTATTATGAACAAGTCTGAAATTAAAGAAATACAATCTTAAATGCTTTGAAAAAAATCCAGGATAACGAAAAAAAAGACAATAGAAATTAATCTATTGTCTAACTTAAAATATATAGCATCCAAAAACCTAAAAACCCCCATATCGAATTTATGTGTTTTTAGCTTTATAATGTGCTTTTTTGGTAGTCGAGACGGGAATCGAACCCGTGATTGAACCTTGAGAGGGTTCCGTCTTAACCACTTGACCACTCAACCATATTCTTGCTTAGCGCTTCTATATAATACCATACGCTAGGCAAGAATGCAAGAACTTTTTTTTATTTTTTAGCTTTTTTTATTCAAGTTCCAATGAACCTGTCGCCAAATTATAATAAACACCTTTGGCTTTTATTAAATCATCATGATCCCCTCGTTCAATTATATGACCATGATCAAGGACCATTATTGCATTAGAATTTCTAACAGTTGATAATCTATGTGCTATAACAAAAACAGTTTTTCCTTCCATTAAGCTATCCATTCCAGCCTCAACTAAAGCCTCAGTTCTTGTATCAACAACAGATGTAGCTTCATCAAGTATTAAAATAGGTCTTTTTGATACTGCCGCCCGAGCAATAGAAAGTAATTGTCTTTGACCACTAGACAAATTAGATCCGTCAGAATAAATCATGGTATTATAACCATCAGGCAATCTTTTAATAAAGCCATGAGCATTTGCAAGCTTTGCTGCTTCTTTTATCTCTTCATCAGTTGCCTTAAGATTACCATATCTTATATTATCCATAATTGTACCTGTAAATAAATGCGTATCTTGAAGAACAATACCTAAAGAATTTCTTAAATCAGCTTTCTTTATTCTTCTAGCATCAATACCATCAATGGTAATTGTTCCTCCTTCAATTTCATAAAAACGATTAATTAAATTAGTTATGGTTGTTTTACCAGCTCCTGTTGAGCCGACAAAAGCAATTTTTTGACCGGGTTTAGCATAAAGAGATAAATTTTCAAGAATTCTTTTTCCAGAATAATATGAAAAATCAACATTAAAAAATCTTACATCACCATTAAGTGGAACTAATTCTTTATTATCACACCAATAATAATCTCCTTTTTGATCTTCAATTAAAGTGACATTTCCATCATCAACTTCAGAAATTTCATCCATTAATTTAAAAATACGCTCTGCTCCTGCAAGACCATTTAATAAAATATTAGCTTGATTTGTAAATTGATTAATTGGCATTGTTCCTTGTCTTACTAATACAAGAAAGGCTGAAATACTTCCAAGGGAAATATCAACAATTGGAATATAATCAAGAGCTATTAAACCACCCACAATAGCAACTACAGCATAATTAATATAACCAATAGAAACAACCATAGGAATTAATGAAAAAGAATAACGCATTGCCTCATAAGATGATTTTTTAAATTCATTACTTCTTTTTTCAAATTCAATCAAATTTTCATCCTCATGATTAAATACCTGAACAACCTTTTGACCGGAAATCATTTCTTCAACAAAACCATTAACATTTGCCATTACCTTACTAGATTTTGCATAAGCAGCTTTACTTCTTTTAGATGCATAAATTAAATATGAGAACATAATAGCATAAAAAACTAAGCAAATAAGCGATAAAAGCCAATTAAGAATAAAAATAATTATCATTAATCCAACTATATGAATAAAGTTAGATATTAAAAGCGCAAAGGCATTATTTATCGCCTCAGAAACAGAATCAATATCATTAATATATAATGACATTATTTCTCCATGTGTTCTTCGATCAAAATATGCAAGTGGAAGACTTTCCATTCTTGAAAACATATCCATACGCATTTCATAAATAACCTTTTGAGCTAATCTTGCCATTATTTGTGAATAACCAAGGGTTGATAATACGCCAACAGAATATATAATAATTTCTAAAGCAATCATTTTATGAACTTCTGATAAACCAGAAGTGGACGTTATACTATCAATAATTGGCTGAAACATAAATGTACCAAGTAGGTTAGCACCACTTGATAAAATAACTAATATACCTACTAATAGCATTAAGCACTTGTGGTGTCCTAAGTAGGATATAAATCTTTTTAAAGTAGCCTTTAAATTATCAGGCCTTTTTCTAGCTTGTATGATTGCCATTTGAAACACCTCCTAGTTGAGTATCACAAAGTTCTTTATAAATTTGTGATAAATTATAAAGTTCTTTATGTGGAGCTTTAGCCACAATTTGGCCCTCATCAATAATGACAATTTCATCTGCGTCCATAACAGATGTAACTCTTTGTCCAATAATAATATTAGTAATGCCTTTAATACTCCTTATATTATTTAAAATATTTCTTTCTGTTTCCATATCACATGCACTTGTTGAATCATCAAAAATAATTATTTTAGGATGCTTTAACAATGCTCTTGCAATACATAGCCTTTGTCTTTGCCCTCCCGATACATTTACACCACCTTGGCCTAAATCATAATCAAGACCACCAGGTAAAACATTAACAAAATCTAAAGCACAGGCCATTTTTAAGGCTTCGTTAATCTCATCATCGGTTGCATTATTATTTCCCCATTTTAGATTTTCTCTAACAGTACCCGAAAAAAGGATATTATTTTGTAAAACAATTGCAATATTATCTCTTAAATTCTTTAGATTATATTGTTTTACATTAATTCCATCGATTAAAACTTCCCCCGAAGACACATCATAGAGTCTTAATATTAAAGATACTAAAGTTGTTTTAGCACTGCCGGTTCCACCCATAATACCTAAGCTCATTCCTTGTCTAATTTTAAGATTAACATTTTTTAAAGAATATTCTTCGCTAGCTTCTTTATACTTAAACGAAACATCGCTAAATTCAATATCTCCATTTTTTACCTTTTCATCACCCATAGCTGTAATTATTGGCTTTTCATCTAAAACCTCAGCAATACGAGATGCTGATGCAAATGACCTATTCATTAAAATAAAGACATTAGAAAGCATCATAATTGAATTAACAACCTGAAGTACATATGATAATAATGCCGATAATGTACCAACTTCTAAGTTATTATTATGTACCATCTTTGTACCAAGAGTTAGTAATATTACTGTAACAGCATACATAGTAAGCTGAAATGATGGTTGATTTAATGCTGCGATTTTAATAGTATTAGTTGTTGTATTACAAACATTTTTATTAGCATTATTAAATTTTTCCTCTTCATAATCCTCTCTTACATAGCTCTTTACTGTTCTAATAGCAGTCACATTTTCTCTAACAACTAAATTCAAATTATCAATATCTTTTTGAAGCATTCCATATCTTGGTGCTGTATAACGAATGATAAAAAACATAATTAAAGCTAAAATTGGAAGAGCAATGCAAAAAATCCACGCAAGTTTAGGTGCCATAACAAATGACAAACCAACACCCATAATAAAAGCCATTGGACCTCTTAATAAGGGTCTTATACTTCCAGATAAAGATTGCTGTACAACTTGAATATCATTTGTAGTTCTAGTAATTAAAGACGATGTTTCAAAATGATCCAAATTAGCAAATGAAAAGCTTTGAATACTTTTATAAACCTCAAGTCTTAAATTATATACATAATTACTAATAGCTCTTGCATTAAAAATTGAATACATATGACCTGTAATAACTGAAAGTATAGCACATCCAATAACAATGCCACCATACATTAAAATAGCATTCATATTTCCTTGCTCAATTCCCTTATTAATAATATCCTTCATTACAAAAGGAATAACAAGTTCAAAAGCGCACTCTATTATTATTAAAAGAATTGATATAATCATATCTTTTTTATCATATTTTAAATGGCTTAATACCTTTTTTAAATCCTTCATATTATACCTCAAATAATTAAATCAAACTTTTTTAAATTAATATCTAAATGATACATATAATATTCAAAAATAAATTTATATATATTATCTAAATCGACCTTTAAATTATTTATTTCCTGTTTAATATCAAAATAATAAACCCTTTTTACTTCTTCTAATTCAAAATATGATGTAGTATCACTTTCACAATATGCTTGTCCCAATCTTATGTCTAAGTATTTAGCCTTACCACCACAGTTAACGCAATAGTCAAGCTCTGGTTTAATTCCGAGTGGCTTTAACATCTTAATTAAATAAACGGCTGTAAGTAACTTTGAACTTTCACCTTTTTCAATTAAATTTAAAACCGTAATTAAGAAATTATAAATTCTTTGATATGGTAAAAATCCATCAAGAGCTCTTGTTACTTCAAGCATCATACTAACATAAGAAAGAGCTTTAATGTCTTTTTTTATATTATCATAACGATTTATTAGACTAAAATCAATTAAAGATGGAAAATCACTATCCGTAATTTCCATCTCACAATTGTTTAATATTTCTGAAAAATTAAAATTTTTATTTTTATATCCCTTTGTCCCAAGAGCTCTTATAGAAAGAAGACCCTGCTCTGTTAGCATATAACAAATTTTAGAATTTTCTTTATAATCAATGCTCCTTAGAACGATTCCTTTTAGCTTTACGCTCTTCATTTAAAGCTTCCTCCTTAGCAAGCTCCTCTCGATATTTTAAGTAATCCTCAACCTTGCCCGTTTTCTTAAATTTATCAAAATACTTATTGCTCAAACTTACACCTCAATAATATTATGTGTAAATTTGGCAAATTAAAACAATATAATCTTAAAAACTATCCTTTTCGTAACCAAGAGCTTTAAGATAATCAGGACGATTTGTCCAATCTTTTTTCACTTTAACCCATAATGTAAGATCAGCCTTTGAGCCTAAAAGATGATTAATATCACGTCTTGCAAGCTCCCTGACCTTTTTAAGCATTGCGCCATTCTTACCAATTACAATTTGTTTTTGCGAATCTCTTTCAACAAAAATAGTTGCATATATTTCGACTCGTCCCTCTTCAATTTGCTTCATTGAATCAATTACACAAGCAATTGAATGAGGTACCTCCTCATTTGTAAAATATAAAAGCTTTTCACGTATTATTTCTGATACGATAAAACGTTCCGGATGATCAGTTATAACATCATCTGGATAAAATTTAGGACCTTCAGGTAAAATATTAATTATACTTTTTAAAAGTTCATCAATATTAACCCCTGTTTTAGCTGAAATAGGAAAAATTTCTTCAAATTTCATTTCATTCATATAGGATAAAATTGCTCGGTCGATATCTGATTTGTTTTTTAATAAATCAACTTTGTTCAAAAGCAAATATACGGGTCTTTTTACATCCTTAAGACGTTCAAGAATCATTCTATCCCCAGGACCTAGAGTTTCATTAGCATTAGCCATAAATAAAATAGCATCTTGTCCTGCTATTGCATTATAACTTGATTCATTAAGTCTATTTCCTAATTCAGATTTTGGCTTATGAATTCCTGGTGTATCTGTAAAAATTATTTGTGCCTCATCAGTAGTTAAAACACCTAAAATGGTATTTCTTGTTGTTTGGGGCTTATCTGACATAATCGCAATTTTATGACCAATTACACGATTAAGAAAAGTTGACTTTCCAACATTAGGACGGCCAATAATTGTTACAAAACCTGATTTATAATTAGGCAAGATCATCAAAACTGTAAGGAAGTAAATCCTTTACAGTAACCTCCTTTGTAAGACCTCTTGTATTTGCAAGAACAACTACTAAATCCTTGCTTAAAAGTTCATTCATAACTTGACGACAAGACCCACATGGTGAAATAGGACCCACAGTTGCACCCACAATACACATTTTAACAACATCTTCTTTTAAATTATAGCCAAGATTATGAGCAGTAAACATTGTACTTCTTTCAGCACACATACATGAACCATATGCTGCATTTTCAATATTACAACCCGTAATATACTTACCATCTTTCATAAGTAGGGCCGCACCTACTTTGAATTTAGAATATGGTGAGTAACTTTTATTCATTCCTTCAATAGCTTTTAAAATAATTTCTTCCATCTCTATTTCCTTTCTAAGCCAGCTTGCTTTAATATTTCATCTTGACGAGTAAACATTACCTTTTCATCTGCTTCAGTCATATGATCATATCCACATAAATGTAGATATCCATGAACAGCTAAAAATCCAACCTCACGCTCCACTGAGTGACCATAATCTGAAGCTTGTTCAATTGCTCTATCAATACAGATAAAAATATCTCCAAGCTCATCCTCTGCAAAATAATTGCATTCATCATTATCATTTAAAGCAAAACTTATAACGTCAGTAATCTTGTCAATATGTCTATAATCACGATTTATTTGTCTTATTCTATCATTATCTACAAAAATGATATTAAATTCACGGTTATCATCGACATGATCAAATATACCCCTTATTAAATTTTCATAAGCAGTTGTATCTGCACTAATCTCACTTGTAAAATTAATTTCCATTGTACCACACCTCGGTTATTAAATTATACACTTTTTTTCTTTAAAATCAAAGTGTTTTATCGTCCTTACTTGCTAAAATAAGATCTTCTATTTTATAATTACCTTTTAAAGTTGCACCAGTAAGAAGCTCAATTTCATTTTTTCTTAATATATCAATTTCTTCTTTGCTTGAAACTTCATCTATAATTGTATTAATATTAAACATTTTTAAAAAATCTTTTAATGCTTTAAGCTCAAATGGTTGTATCTCATTATATTTAATTAAATAATATTTAGCGTGATATTTAAGTGCCTCTTCAACTGAAGAAACAATTAAATTAACATACTTTAAATCTAAATTCGCTATAATTTTATTTAATTTTAAATAAACATTCTTAGGATTTATTTTAAAGAAACGAAGCTTATCATAATAAAAATCTATGAAATCAAAGGATAAAGTTTCGCTATGGATTGGAATAACGAGATTAAATACACCACCAATTTCTTTTTTAAAATTATTAAGTTCCATCAAAGCATGTGAAACCAGATAGCGATCAATTAAATTCTCAAGTCCTCTTTTTTTAATAATTTGTTCAAAATAAGTATTTTCTACCAAGGCATTAGTTAATTGAGGCCTTGCAACATAAGCAAATATTCCCTTTGATGCAAAATCAGCAATTTGATTATATGTTACTCTAATTAAACCTTTATCAATAGCCTCAGAAAGATGAAGTTCCATCTGAAAATCATAAAAAGCCTTATTTGCAACGTTAGAATCATAATATGCCAAATTGTTTTTTAAAGTATTATCTTTTTTTAACCCTAAAAGCGTATTATTTAGCATATCTATTATTTTATCTAGTGAATACTTAGGGCTTTTAAGTAAAATTCTTAAAATGGCACCATTAAAATATAATCTAACTCTATTGTTTAATAAAAATAAATCATCTGATAACTTATCTAACATTTTAGAAAAAATTTTAATCGTATTTCTTTCATCATTATGATTAGTAACAATGAAAAATTTATCGCTATCATAATGATATATTGAAGCATTAAATTGTAAAGCCATTTTATCAAGCTTTACGCCTATAGCTTTTATCAAATCATTATGAAATTTAAGACCATAAACATCATTATATTTTTTAAAATTCTTCGCATCTATAAGCATAATACTAAATTTTTTAGTTTTATATAACTCATTAAGATCTTTTTCCAAAGCCTTTTTTGATTTAATATTTACAAGGGAATCCGCCAAAGCTTCTTCTTTTAGGTCATTTTCTTCTTTATCCTTTATAGTAATATCTTCAATTGACATTACAGCAATAAAGCTAGTTTTGAGTTCATAAACACTAATATCACTTTTAATTAATCTCTTATCATTTAACCTATATCTAATATTTGCTGATTTAAGATTACCCGTAGTTAATTTTTCGATAATTCCTTTAAACTCAGGCTTCGAAACTGAACCAATTAGCTCATAATATTCATCTAATCTTAAAATATTAATATTAACATCTAATATATTTCTAGCCACATCATTTAAAAATAAAACATTATCAATTATTTTTATATAACCACTTTTTTCTTTAGAAAGATAAAAATCTTTTAGTTTTTCATCAAGTTCAAGATTTTCTCTTTCAATTTGACGTTTTATATATTCACTTAATATATAAGAAAAAACTTTTAAAATCTCATAATCAATATTTTCTTGTTTTTCTTTAAAATAGTAAGCAATTGCTCCTAAAGGTTGTGGTCCTAAAAAAGGGAAAATAACCTTTAAATAATAACAAGATTCTTTAAGCGTCACAATATCAAAATCGACATCAGTAGAATAATATTCTTCTTGATTTAAATATGAATTATAAATCTTTGAAGTTCTAATAGCATCTTCATCTTTAAAGGTTTTATCATAAAGCCTTCCATCTTTAAACTGATAACCATATAATCCATCTTGCTTTTTAAAAATTATTTGTGCTTCAGCGTATTTAACTTGTTTGTTTATTTCAATCAATGCTTTTCTTATAGGCTCTCTTTGATTCTTACTAATTTCATTTAAAAGTTTGATTGCTTCATTTAAAATCTTGTAATACCCAGAAGCATAAGTGTTTAATGTTACATCTATACGAGGTTTTAATTCATATTTTGGGGTTGAATTTGTTTTTTCAACTTTAGTTTTTGAAATATTATTTTGTATATCTGATGTATTTGAAGGTGTATTTTTAACATCACTATTATCATTATTTTCGAATTGATTAATAATATCCAGTTTTTTTTGAATTTGTTTATTAATTGAGGGCTTTTTTTCTTTTACCAATAAGTCATCGGATTCATTTGTTTTTTTTATTTCTTCTTCAATTAATTCAATTGAATAATTGTTATTCAAGCGTTTATAAAGAAGAAGTGTTGTTTCTAGATATGCCAATTTAAACTTTTTTTGTGCTCTTAAGGCGATTTCCTGGAAATTAGAATCAACAATTGAAGCTTTTCTTAGCTCATTTTGGGCCATAAAATATTTTATACATATATTAGAATAATAAGTTTTTTCATCATTGGTTAAATCAGCTTCTAATTTTTTTGCCGCGAAATTATAAGCATCAACAATATTGCTTTCTAAAAGAAAATAACATTTATAAAAATCAATTTTAGCAATTTTCTCTTCATCATGAATTTTTAAATAAAAATCCCTAACTTTTTCATAATATTTATCAAAGTCATTTTTGTTATTTTCATTATAAGAAAACTCAATTAATCTTTCATATATTCCAACAAGCTCTTTTTCATCAATATTTTCCTCAAGATAAATAAGAATTTGTCTCTTCTCGCTTTCTATATCGCCAATAAAACGATAATATGCAATCATATCTTTTGTATATTTATCATGATCAATTAAAAGTAAGTGGTCTTCTTTTATCTTAATATACTTTAATGCATTTGAAGCATCATTTAAATCAAAATAAATATCCTTTAAAATATCACATAGAACAATAACGTCATCATTTTGAAGCATCCAAAAATTACGTTCAAGTGGCAATATAATTTTTAAAGCCTCATCATCATTTTTCAAAGAATGTAATACTGAAGCCTTATAGCAAAGAGCTTTATAATAATCATTTGATTCAGAGTTCAAAGTTTGAATATACTTATCAATTTTTTTTACTGTATCTTTGCTAGCTTCAAGTCTTTTTAAGGCTTCAAAATTCATTACACTCACCTTCATTCAAAGTCATTTTTTAAAATAGGAATACCCTTTTCAATTAAAATATAAGTACCATTCTTCAAAGAGCCAGGATTTAAAAGGTAATGCCCATTTATATCTTGAGCTAGAGCCTGATGCGTATGCCCAAATAAAATATATTTACAATTTAATTCCAAGCCACGATAATAAATATTGTCGTAACGATTCTTAACATTATACAAATGTCCATGAGTAATAAGCATTTTTCCGTAAATCGAATCTAAAATAATCTCATCTTTACCCTCAAAATCACAATTTCCTCGAACAACAATAGCATTCATTTTTTTTAAGAAGCTTAAATCATCTTGTGCATCGCCTAAATGAATAATTTGATATCCAGGATATCTTGAAATTAAATTTATAAGCTTAGAGCCAATGCTATGAGTATCAGATATTACTAGATAATTCATTTAAAAAAACACCTAATCTTTCTGTTGCTATATGACGATGAGAAATTTTATTTTTTTCTTCCATTGACATCTCAGCCATTGTTTTATTCAGGCTTGGTATTAGGAAATAAGGATCATATCCAAAACCATTATGACCTCTTGCAACATCAATAATTTCACCATGAATTTGTCCCTTAAAAAAATGAGGTTCAGAGTCAAAGTAGCATATTACACATTCATAATATGCACTTCTATCTTTAATGCCTTGCATTTTTTTTATAAGTAGTGCATTATTTTTTTCATCATTACACTCAAGTCCAGCAAAACGATGAGAATAAATGCCAGGGGCACCATTTAAAGCATTTACACATAGTCCTGAATCATCTGCAATAACAGGGACATTATATTTTTTATAAATTGTTTGAGCCTTAATGAGTGCATTTTCCTCAAAAGTTTTTCCTGTCTCTTCGATTTCGTCATTAAAGCCTATATCTGAAAGTGACATAATTTCAATATTATTAAGCATTTCTTTAATTTCTGCTATTTTATTTTTATTACTAGATGCAATAATTAATTTCATATAAAAAACCTCAACTTCAAATCTATTTTAACACAAATTATGCTTCGTTTAAAGAAAAAAACGAATCGTTTAAATTAAGCCTTATTAAATTTAAAAGATAATCAAATTCATCATTTTCAATTTCAACATTTACAACATTGTCAGATACATTTAGACTAATTTTATTAAGACGTTCAATATAGCTTATAAAATTACGCTCATTTATTATTAAATAATTAATTTTAACACAATTGTTGTCCATATAATATATTCTTCTTTTTTTACCATCAAGGTCAACAATTTGATACAAATCTGATTCAATATCAAAAATATAATCTTCTGTATAAAGTAAATCAAAGTTGTTTCCAATTAAACGAAGATTAGTAAAACCCTGGGTTAAATATGATTCATACATAAGCTTAAAAAGATTCTTGTTTTCACTATCTAAATTCAAAAATAAAATTAAAGTATCATCTATGATTTGATATCCATCTAAACTAAGCGAAGCAACTGCAAAAGTTTTACTTCCTTGAGGAAGAGCGTTTTGTTTTATGGTATAATATAAAAACACGTCCTCAATGGGCTTATTAGCTTCCAAATACATACCTTCTATTTTTCCATCATAATCAAAAAAAACAATTTCCTCATTATAAGATGACATCTTTACTTCAATTTTATTCTTTTTATAATATAAACAAAAAATAGCTGTAATTCCTAAAAAACATATTAAATAAAAAAAAGTAATCTTTTTCAAACAATTCACCATAAATTTATATGACTTTTTTGGGCTTATTATGATATAATTACTATAAGGGTGATTTTTATGGAGAAATTAAAAAAATACTTTAAAAATAAAGATAATTTAATTGCAATTGGATTAATTTTTTATTACTTTTTGATTATGGAAGGTGCATCGAATCTTTTATCACTTCTTATTAAAGCTTTTTTTTTACGTGACACAATAATAAAATATAACACAACTTTTAGTATAATCGTAAATATCACGATTTATATTTTATTAGGAGCTTTAATAATTCCTCTATCTTTAAAATATCTTAAAAATGATTATGAAATTACAAGTAAAAATACATATACAGTAGCAAGAAGTATTTCAATAGGAATTCTAATTATGTATATTGTAAGTTTTGCATCATCAGTATTGTCACAGATTTTAACAAGTAAATCTTCGGCTAATCAAGATGGAATTAATGAAATGACATCCTCTACCTGGGGATTTATATCATTATTTCTTGTAATTGGCATTTTAGGTCCCATTGTTGAGGAGTTAATTTTTAGACGAGCTTTATTTCAAGTGTTTAAAAATAATACTATTTCAATCATAATTTCTTCCTTATCATTTGGACTGCTACATATGTCAAATCAAAGTGGAACTGTTCTAGATTTTTTTGCAATATTAATTCCATATGTTACAGCAGGAATTGTTTTTAGTTCCTTATATGTAATATGTAACAAGAACATTTTAGTTTCTATTGCCTGTCATATTACAAATAATGCCGTATCACTTTTGATTGTAGCTTTTAGTAGTGGTTTAATTCATTAATAATATTTTCAAATCCATAAAATTCTGCATATTCTAGGGGTGTATATCCATATACATCCCTTTTATTTTTTCTTATGATTGTATTTAACGATTTAACCATATATAAATCATTTTTTATTACAGCTACATGAAGAGGATAATTTTTTAAATAATCTAGATAATTTAAATCATTCTTTTTAACATCTATATAATCTTTTATTTTAAAAGTTACAATATCAGATAATAATTCATCATATGTGTTTTCAATATCCAAAAGAGCATGATTATGAAGTAAAATATTAATTGAATCATATAATCCTCTTCTTCCTGCTAAAAATAATGGTGTTTCACCAGCTTTATTTTGTTTATTAACAAGAAGGTGAAATTTAACAAGACATCTCATTGCATCAATATTATCCAAATAAGCTGCTCTATGGAGCAATGTATCACCAAAAATATTTGTAATACTTAAAGGATTAATTTTATTTAAAAAAGAAAGAGACAATTCACCTTTTAAATAGAGTGCATAAAATTCAATACCTTCTCCTAGTTTGTTTTTAAATTCTTTATTAGCTTTAGCCTCAAGTAAAATTTTTACCATTAATTCTCTACCAAGTCTCATTGCAAGCATTAAAGGACTTTCTAAATTATTATTTACTATATTAATATTGACTTTTGACTTGATTAAATGCTTAAAAATTCCTAATCTATTATATAAAATAGAAAAATGAAGAGGTGTATTACCATCTTCATTCATCCTATCAATATCAATCGAATTTAAAATTAAATAGTTAACAATGCCACTATCATTATTAAAAATAGCTAAATGAAGTAAAGTATTTTTATTTTCATCACATTCATTAATATTAGAAAATTTTAAATTTTCTTTAAGTCCCTTTAAATCATGTTTCTTAACTATTTCTACCAAATCCATATTATCTAAGCTTATCCTTTAAAATCTTACCAACCTTAAAAGCTGGTGTTTTTTGACAAGGAATATCAATTCTTTCACCTGTACGAGGATTAACACCCGATCTTGAAACTCGATTTCTTATTTCAAATGTACCAAAGCCTGAAAGAACAACTTTATCTCCATTTGCTAAATTTTCTGCGATTAGATCTAGAAAGCAATCAATTACATCTTCAGCTTCCTTTCTAGTAACATCTAGACGATTTGTAACCTCATAAACTAATTCTGATTTATTCATTTATTTAGCCTCCTTTAGATCAAATGTTACACTTCCAACTATTAATTTATCTGGTAAACTTGTAGCGGTGTAAGTATATAAACTACCATCAACTTTAGTAAGTGGTACATCTTTGTCATTTGCTTGAGCCTTAACACTAGGGAATATATAACCAAGACTTCCAGTAATATATGTAGTAGTTTTAGCATCTATTTGAAGAATATAAAGATTATCTTCAGCTTTATAAAATTTATATAATAAAAAGTAATTAACTCCTAAAATTGTTTGAGCCTGTGAGCCATTCATCATAGGTGAATTTTCATGATAAGTAAACCAAAACTTCTTAACGGCGAAACAATCACTTGAATCACTTATATATTGTCCATTATCATCTTTAGTTTTACGATAATAAAAAGTAAAATCACCATGATTTTCACTAGTATAATTGTCACTATCAAAGCCTCTTACAATTTCTTTACATGCCATATCTTCAGAAAAACTAAAAGCGAATTTAGAATTAGCCCAATAAAATAAGAACGCAAAGCCAATTAAGAATACTAAGAATAACATTGTTTTAAAATGCTTTTTTAGCATTACAATAATAACAATTATCGCAATAACGATACCAACTGCAAGTAAAATCCATTTCCAATCGGTAGTTATATCAAATTCAGTAAATATATTTAACAACATAATCTAACATCCTTTCCTTCTTAGGTAAATTATACAACATTTATTTCAATAGTAAAGACGAAAAAATATAAATCTTGTAAAATTAGTCAATAATTTGTAAATCACTACCTCTAATTAAATCAAATTCTTTTCCAAACTCGTAATTAAACTTGCTTATAGCCATATTTTTTACTCCTTTAGCTAGCAAAGCATTAAGAGGTCCTTCTATAATACCATAACCTTCTGCCGGTCTAAGGTCATGAGTATTTTCTTCCCAATTTGTTTTCTTATGAATTTTTAAATTAATATTATTAAATGAAATATTAGTTATCTTACCATATTGAATAGCATAAAGAAAAATTCCATTTTCCGTATCAGCATTAATATTATTAAACGAAACATTTGATATTATGCCAAGTGGATTATCTTTAAATCGATTTAAGCAGGTAATGGCAATTGGCTCCGCTTTTCCCCAATATGTTAAAGAACAAAAACGTCTTAAATCCATTTTTATATTATAGATATTAATATTATTTATATTTCCTTCATCTCTAAGTTGAAATGATATTCCTCTATTTGACCTTAAAATATTAATATCATGAATTTTAAAATTTTTAAAATCAGAAACCGATTCAGTACCAAATTTAATTCCCGCTGATGTTGATATAATTGTACAGTTATAAACCTCTACATTTTCACAAGGCCCATATTTTTTTCCATTTCTTGTTGTTTTAAAAACAATTCCATCATCTGCAGCTTCAATATAAGTATTTCTTATAATTAAATTTTTACAATGATCTGGGTCAATACCATCGCAATTAGCCATTTTTAAATTATTAAAAATATGAATACCATCAATTAAAATATCACTAGAACCAACTAAATGAACCGTCCAAAAAGCGCTTCTTCTTAAAGTGACATTTAAAATTTTAATATTTTCACATTCTTTAAAATAAAGTAAAGGAACTCTTGGGTAATAAGCACCGTCAATAAAATATTTAGTTTGCTTACCATAAAAATTCTCTTCGCTTCCATCAATAACACCATCACCATCAATAGTAATATTTTTAACATTTACTGCTCTTATGAACCCTTCTTTAGGTTCACCATCATATTCACAATCCTCAAAGCTAGGCTTATCTAAAGATACTTTATGATTAACCTTTGTAATTAAAAGGTTACTCTTGTTTGAAGTCATTTTTAATAGTGCATATTTTTCAAAATAAAGTGTAATATCATCTTTTAAATAAATTGTTCCACTTACATAGATCTTACCCGCACTAAAAATAACTCTTCCTTTGTTTTTTGATGCTTCTTGTATTGCTTCATTTATCGCAATTGTTATATCACCATATTTTTTTATATAATCATCAACTAAAAAATCCATTTTACACCATCCATTATTTGTTAACTATTTTTTTCATATCACATCAATTATTAGACATCCTATAATTGGTGATATTATGCGAACAAAAAGAATTATTAGTAACTCACTTATCATTTCATCTTTATCTTATCTAAGTATTGAATTTATTTCAATATTAAAATCTAAGGCTAAACTTAAAGGCTATTTTCATACGATTTCTGAATTATCAACACCCATACGTAAAGGATATAGTGGTACAATTACAAGCTTTTCGCCTTTATCTAATGTTTTTAATACTATCTTAATTATAAATGGAATCATTTATTTTATAGGAATAGGCTATTACATTTTAAAATTTATTGAGAAGCCAATAAAACCTTTTTTATTTACTCTATCATGTATCACAGGTCTTTCAACCATTTTAGTCGGCTTCTTTCATACTACAACAAATCCCCCCTTTATTCACTACGCTTCCTCAGCTTTAGTTTTCTTTTGTGGAAACTTACTTATCTTTATCCTGGGGATTATAAAAAAACGTCCATTTTTTACATATATGTCAGGAATAAGCGTTGGCACGGCTGCTATAGCATTTTTATTACCACATAGGTTTTATGGTTTAGCTGAAAGAATGGGTATCTATTCTCTTATTATTTTTGAATTTATTATAGGGTTAGAAATGCTTAAAATAAACAAAAATAAATACCTAGAAAATGCGTAATTGCTCCAAATAAAACAAATAAATGCCAAATAAAATGAGCAGCCTTTTTACCTCGCATAACAAATGGTATCATACCAAATGTATAAACAAGTCCACCAGCTAGAATAAACCAAAAGAAATTAATATTATATTTAATCCATCCTGGAACTAGCATTAAAGCTGACCATCCTATAATAAAATATAGTGGAAAATGAAGCCATTTAAGACGTCCAGGACCAAAAATAGCAACCATAGTAATACCAGTTATAATAATGGCCCACATTAGGCAAAACCAAATAATACTTAAGGTAGGATGATATTTATAAAAATCTATTAATAAAATAGGTGAAAATGTACCACCAATTAATAAATAAATTGATGAATAATCAAAGCGACGCCAAATCCTTTTTACTTTTATTCCCCATTTATAGGAATGATATAGACAAGACATTGTCATCATTAAAATCATAGATACACCATAGAATATAGATCCCATAAGCATTAAGGATGTCGTTGATTTTAAAATTAAAAGAATAAGCCCTAAAACACCAAGTAAAGCTCCTACGCCATGTGTAACTGCATTCCCAATTTCTTCTAAAACTGAAAGTTTAGGAGCCTCATTAAGTGTACGATAATAATTTTGTTTCCGCATTTTGGATAACTTTCTTCTTGATTTAATGTATGGCATTAATCTTTCTTTTCTTATTTCATAATTAATGCGCTCTTGTTCCTTTTTATATTTATTTAAGTATTTTCCATATTTATTGTCTTTATGCTTATTTAAGCATTTTTTAATTTTTTTATATTTCATTTTAATCCCACATTTCTTAATAACATTTTATTACAAAACGACTTTTTTTACAACAAAAAACGCTATTTCTAGCGTTTTTCGAATTGTAGTAAATAAAGTTTATAATAATAGCCTTTGTGCTTTAAAAGCTCCTGATGTGTTCCTTCTTCAATAATCTCTCCATGAGATAGACAAATAATCTTATCAGCATGCTGAATTGTTGACAAGCGATGAGCAACAACAATCATTGTACCAATGCTTTTCATTTTTTGAAGAGACTCTTGAATTAATACCTCTGTTTCGGTATCAATATTTGAAGTTGCTTCATCTAAAATAAGAATTTGCGGTTTGTGAAGTACAGTTCTTGCAAATGATAAAAGCTGGCGTTGACCTTGACTTAAATTTTCACCACGTTCAATGACTGGCTCATCAATACCACATGGGAGCTTATCAATAAACCAGGAAGCATTTACATAATCACAAGCTGATTTGATTTCATCATTAGTAAATGAATCATCGTTTAGAGTAATATTACTTCTTATGGTTCCACTAAATAGGAATACATCCTGAAGCATTTGGCCAATTTTTGATCTTAGTGACTCAATCTTAATGGTAGTAATATCAATATCATCAATTAAAATTTGACCTTTTTGAATTTCATAATTTCTTACTAAAAGACCTAAAATAGTTGACTTTCCGGCTCCAGTGGCCCCAACAAACGCAGCAGTTTGACCAGGTTCTATTACAAATGATACATCCTTTAAAATCCAATCTCCCTCATTATAAGCAAACCAAACATTTTTAAATTCAATTTTACCTTTAAAATAAGGTACATCAATAGCATCAGAATGATCCATAACCATTGGTGGAACATCTAGCAAATTAAACAATCTTTCTGATGCTGTTAAAGCCTTTTGTAGATTATTAAGCTGATCGGCAATATTTTGAATTGGATTAAAGAAACGTGATACATATAAATAGAAGGCCACAATCGCACCACTTGTAAGACCAACCTTAACACCAACATAGAAAATAACGGCGGTAGCTAAAATTTGAAGTAAAGTAATAAATGGACGGTATATACCAAACGCAATTACAACCTTATAACGAGCCCGTCTTAAATTTTCATTATATTCTAAAAATTCATTTTCCTTATATTTTTCCTGATTAAAAATTTGGATAATCTTCATACCTGATAAGTTTTCATTCAAATAGGTATTAAGTTCAGAAATATATCTTCTTTCATTTCTAAATACCTTACCAACTACATGTCCAAAAAAATATGATGTAATAAAAATAATAACGACAAATGCAAGTAATATCAAAGATAATTTCCAAGAAATATAAAGCATAATTCCATAAACTGATACAACCGTTAAGAAATTTCTTAATAAATTAACAAGTACATTTGTAAATAAATCAGACATTGACGCCGTATAGGATGCAACTCTCGTAACTAATGATCCAACAGGCATTTCATCAAACTGATTTTGGCTCATATTTTCAATATGTGTAAAAACCTCCATACGCATTCGATAAATAATTCTTTGACCTGAATGTTGTAGTAGCATTGATTCAAAATACAAAAAGACTTGATTAATAATAGATATGCCTAAATAAGCAATGACAAGCCATAAAATATAACTAAAAGACTTATCTAAATTTTGTAATGCATCCGTAATTTGACTTATAAATAAGGGAAGTACTACATCAAGTGCTACATTTAGTGCAATTAAAACTAATGAAATAATAAAATATAAAGCTTCTGGCTTTAAATATTTCATTGTACGCTTTAACATTACTCCTAAAGGAATTTTCTTATCTCCCTTAAGCTTTAGTGTCTCTTCTTCCATTAATTTTCACCTCCTGCAAGTTCATTTTCAAGTTGTTGTAAATGAACCATAGTTTGATATGTCTTTGAGGTATTAAGCAAATTTGATGGCGTATCAAAGGCCTCAAGATGTCCATCATTTAAAACAATAATTTTATCTAAATGCGATACAGTTGAAACACGAGATGCAATTATAATGGTTGTTTTACCTTTACGTATTTCTTTAACATTCTTAAGAATTGTTTCTTCTGTTTTAACATCTACTGCCGATACGGAGTCATCCATAATCATAATTGGAGCGTCCATAATTGCAGCACGAGCAATACTAATACGCTGCTTTTGTCCTCCTGATAAGGTCACACCTCTTTCACCAGAAATAGTATCATAGCCATTTGTAAAGTTTTGAATATTATCATCAACATCAGCAAATCTAGCTGCATTTTTTATTTTAGAAAAATCAAGCTCACGATTTGAAAATGCAATATTATTCTTTATTTTATCACTAAACAAAAAATTATCCTGAGGAACATAAGCTATTTGCTTTCTTAAAGAAGAAATATCACAAGACATTATATCGTTTCCATCAATATAAATACTATCTTTATTAACGTTATAAAGCCTTAATAGTGAATTAACAAGTGTTGTTTTTCCACTACCAATTTTTCCCACAATACCAATAGACTCGCCAGGCTCAATCTTAAATGATAGATCAGCAAGTGAATTAATTTTACTACTAGGATAAGAAAAAGAATAATTTTTAAACTCAATAGAACCGTTTATATTAGAAAGAATAATCGGATTTTCAGGATTTTTAATTTCCTCTTCTTCAGCTAAGAAATTAGCAATTCTATTATATGAAGCTTTTGCACGGCTTCTCATAGAAACAATTTGTCCAAGAGCCATCATTGGCCAAACAAGAATATCAAAATAACCAAGGAAAGTAACTAAATCACCAGCCTCAAGTGCAATTTCGTGACCCCAGATAACAACTTGATTATTTGTTGCAAAGCTATACACAAACCAGCCACCAAAGCCAAGTAATATAGCCATAATAATAGCGATAATTAATGATATAATAATATCGAAAATAACTGATACTCGAACAAAATCAATATTTGTATCTTGATTTTTCTTAGCAATTTTGGCAAATTGATGGATTTGTTGAGTTTCCTTAACAAAAGCCTTTATAACTCTAATACCAGTAAATGATTCTTGGGCATAATCATATAAATTATCAAATTGCTCCTGACGATTTTTCCATTTTAAAGCCATAAACTTTTCAACTAATCCACCCCAGAGAATAATCAAAAGCATCGGAATAAGTGCAATAAGTGTTAAAACCCAATCAAGTGAAAACATCTTGTAAAGGACAAGTACAGATTGAAAACCTGCATCAACAAGCATAATACTACCCCAGCCTAAAAATTCTTCAATTGTTTCAAGATCAGTTGTAAACCAAGCCATAACTGTTCCAACCTTATTTTCATGATAATATCTTTGTGATAATCTTTCACTTTTTAAAAACATATCATGTCTTAAAGAAGCCTCAATTCTTTGAGATGCATTAAAAATGGTAAAACGCCATAGCATTCTACCAAAGAACATGCCAAATGCAACCCCAATTAAGGCTAAAATAATATTAGAAAGCCTTGCCATATCAACTTGTCCTTGAGAATTAAACATTTTAACAATTCTTCCCAAAAAGTCTGGAACATAAAGCTGAAGATAATCAACTGCTACAAGACCGATTACTCCTACAAAATAAAACCAAAAGTATTTTACATAATATTTATTTAAGTATTTACCTGTTAACATAACAATACACCTCTCAATTTCATAACGTTTTAATTATACCATAAATATTTTATTATTCTACTACTTTTATTAATTTTTAATTAAAATAAAAAATAACAAACGAATATTTTTCAAGAATTATCTTTAAAGACTAATAATAATACTATAAAGAATAAAGCATTTTTAGTTTTTAAAATAAAAATAAGGAATTGACTATTAAGCCAATTCTCAAACAATTTCAAATTATTCAACTATTATAAATTACTATCTTAAAATTTTGAAAGTCATATAAATCAAATGACATAAAAATAATAAGTTTCCTATATTAAAAAGAATTATTTAATTTAAAGTATAATTATCGTCAATATTTTTTTACAACTAAAACACAATATTAATAAATATAATGCTCTAAAATTTTATAATATGTTTTAATATTTTATTTATTTATATTCCACTATTTTTTTATTTACTAATTACCTGATATCGCAAGACTATTAATAAATGCTGAACCAGTTCCAATTCTTCCAAAATTCTTAAAATCAGATGAAATACAATTAACATTATTTAATACATCAACAATATTACCAGATACAATAATTAAAGTAACCGGCTTTGTAATCTTACCATCTTCAATCATAAAACCAGATGATTGTAAATTAAAGGCGCCTGAAACAGGATTTACACCTGCATGCTGACCCATCATACTTGTAATAAAAACGCCTTCTTTAATATCCTTAATCATGTCATCAAAGGAAGTATCACTACATTTTATACATAAATTAGTCGGTGCGACTGATACATTACCACTACCCGTTTTAAAGCCATTACCCGTTGAGGTAGTATTTAACATCTTAGCAGTTGAAAGATTATGCAAATAGCTTTTCAAAACGCCATTTTCTACAACCGTTGTATTTTTAGCACTTACACCCTCATCATCAAAGGTAAATTTATTAAATGAAGTTTCACATAGTGGTAAATCTTCAATTACAATATTATCACCAAAAACCTTTTGTCCAAGCTTACCATCAAGAAGTGAAAGTTTTTTTACAACCTCATCACCACTAAACATTGACCAGAAGCAAGAAACAAGAGATGCAAAAGCATTATTTTCAAATACTACAGGGTAGTGACCAGATTTAATAGATTTAGCACCAATTGAATCTAATGGTCTTTTTAAAGCTCTTTCATAAATTAAATTATAATCAATATCCTTAAGTGAATTTAAATGCTCAAAATAATGTCCATTCTTTACATCATTATCCTTTGTAACAACGGTTGATACATATAAAGTCAAATCAAAGCTTTTACGAGATACATTAAGTCCGCTTGTATTTTGAATTGATATTGTTTTAGCTTCAGTTTCGATTGAAGCCTCTGTATTTGTTATATAAGAGCTTTTTGCTATTAAAAAGGCCTCAATATCTTGACATATTTTAATCCTGTCAGCTTGACTAAATTCATCGGAATCATTCTTATTATCAGGAATTACAGGATAATTTTTATCACCCTCATAAATAAAATATGGATCGTTAGATTCTGTAACACTAGCATTACTCTTTAAAGTATTAATTACCGATTCAATTTCTGAATCATCATCGTGTTCAAGATATAAAGATGTAATATGATTATTATAAACACCTCTAATATAAAGTTCATCAGTAAAGTAACAGCTATTATCATCGACTTCTGTATTAAAGGTAGATACTAGTGCTCCATCTCCTTTAACCTGATAAACTTCAATTTCTTTGATTCCTGAAGCTAAGGCTTCCTTTTTTAGTTTATTAAAATCCATTAGTTTTTACCTCCACTTCCACCAACAGTCATATTTTGAATACGAATCGTAGGTTCACCAACATTAGCGGGAATTGAACCTGATTTAGAACCACAAACACCATGACCGAAGGTTTGATTATTGGCAATCATATCAATATTAAATAATGCATTAGATCCATTACCAATAAGGGTTGCACCTCTTACAGGGTGCGTAATTTTACCATCTTCTACCATATAACCCTCATTTACAGCAAAATTAAATTCACCTGTAATTGGATTAACTGAACCACCACCCATTGATTTAGCAAAAAGACCATACTTTGTTGAAGCAATAATTTCTTCAAATGTTGAAGTACCATTTGCAATATAAGTATTTGTCATACGAGACGTAGGAGAATATCTATAGGATTCACGTCTTGAGTTTCCTGTTGATTCCATCTTCATTCTACGATTATTTCTATCATCAATCATGTAGCTATTTAAAATACCATTTTTAATTAAAACATTACACTTAGTTGGGTTTCCCTCATCATCACAGTTAGTAGAACCCCATTCATTATAAATTGTACCATCATCAATTGCAGTTACAATATCAGAAGCGATTTTTTGTCCCTTCTTACCGGTAAAAACAGAAAGTCCCTTTGCAACAGATGTAGCCTCTAATGAATGTCCACAAGCTTCATGGAATAATACTCCACCAAAGCCATTATGAATAATAACAGGATAAACTCCTCCTACCATTTCAGGAGCATCAAGCATATTAATACAAGCCTCACAAATATCTGCAGCAAATTTCTTAAGATCCTTATTCTTAAATGTATCAACATCAAAGTTTCCACCGATAGTTCCACCATTAGATTGACTCTTAGAACCATCTCTAGCTACTGCTTGAGCACCAATTCTTTGTTGATTTCTAATATCTGTAATATATTTTCCTTTTGTATTAAAAATAGTTACAAATTGTGTTTTATCAGTAATATTTACAATTCGTTGCACAATTCTTTTATCATATCCAGACATTACATCATCTACAATCTGTAAATATGAAATCTTTTCATGTTGCGGAACATCCTTACTTAAACGATTAATTTTAACATAACCATTTTTTGTAGCATCCTCATACTTGAATTCATAATCAATTTTTTTAGGACTTGAATTATATGCACCCTTAAGCTTACTTGCAAGTGCTAATATACCTTCAAGACTACAATCAGATGTATAGCCATAAACCTCCTGAAGATCAAGTAAAACACGAAGTCCTACTCCATATTTATGCTTAGTTGATGCATTTTCAATTTTTCCACTTAGCATCTGAATTGAATTTTCATAAGTATCTTCACAAAATAGTTCAGCAAAATCAGCACCTGTTGATAATGCTTCATCAAAAACCTTTTTTGCTATTTCTTTAGTTATCATTCTTATTCCTCCTCATTTACGTATTATTATACAGCATAGCAATTATATTTTCAATAAAAATTAGTTATATTTTATATATTAACTAATTTTTAGCAATAATCCAATTTTCTAAAAAATTTAATCCATCAATAATTTCACATTTATTGGGACTCATTAAAATAACACGAAATAGATTTTCTGTCCCTGATCGTCTAACAATAACATTACCTGATGTAACAATTGCTTTTAGTTTATTCTCAAGCTTGTTTATCATTCTAATTTCTTTATAATTCTTAGATACTTCATAATATTCCTTTATACAGTTTAAATTTATAATTGCCTTTTCATTTAACATAGATAAAAATTTTAATATTGTTGTTAAACCACAAGAATAATTATATTTTTTATTAAATATAATATGACCACTCTTTTCTCCTCCTAAGGAAGCTACACCATTTTTAATTTCACTTGAAATATTTTCATCGCCAACATTAACAAATTTTACTTTAATGTTATTTTCTTCTAAAACATTCGTAATTCCTCTATTGGCAATCAAAGAATAAATGACCGTATTATTTTTTAATTTATTTTTCTTTTTTAATTCTGTTGCAAAAAAATATAATAATAAATCGCCATTTAATATTTTACCATTTTTAAGTATAATAATGGCCCTATCTCCATCACCATCAAAGGATACAGCTATATCATAGTCATTATCAATCATCATTTTTCTTGCAAGCTCAGGATATAAAGCTCCACATTCATCATTAATATTAAAACCATTAGGCTCATTATTTATCATAATCGCATCAGGAAATCTCTTTTTTAAATAGTCATTAAGAAAACACATTGAACCATTTGCTAAGTCAAAAACAATTTTATATTTCTTTTTAATTTTAATTGAATCAAAGAATTTAAAATAATTTTTAGGACACTTATTTTCCCTATAAGAGCCTATTTTAACAGGCTTATGATTTTCTTCCATTCTTTTTTCTAACTTTTCCTTTAAAGAATCATCTAGCTTATGTCCTTTATAAATAATTTTAAGACCATTATAGGTAAAATCATTATGTGATGCTGTAATCATTATTCCTATTGTTCTTTTTTTCTTGGTTAAATATTCTAAGGCCGGTGTTGAAATAACACCATAATCAAAAACAGTTTTCCCACTAATTACTAGAGCATATTTTAAGGCTTGTAAAATTATTTTTGAACTATATCTTGTGTCATAACCAATTAAAACCTTATTTTCATTAAAAATATCAAAGCTATAACCAACCTTTAAAATAAGTTCTATACTTAGATCAGAAGCCCCAAATACACCTCTAATTCCATCGGTTTTAAAATATTTCAATATATCACCTATATTAAATTATATTAAAATCTCTTTTTAAAATGAAAAAAGATGTTAAATATTTTTCAATTTAACATCCTAATTATTATTTAATGATTGCTCTATTAATTACTTCCATTACATTTTTGACAGGAATAATCGTTAAATCCTTCTTTACCTCTTCAGGAATATCATCAATATCTCTTTGATTTTCATATGGGATAATAATGGTCTTTAGTCCTGAACGATGTGCAGCAATTGATTTTTCTCTTAAACCACCAATAGGAAGAACCGTACCTCTTAGAGTTACTTCTCCTGTCATACCAAGCGTCGCATCAACAGGCTTATTAGTTAAAGCCGAAACAATACCTGTTGTAAGAGTTACACCTGCAGATGGACCGTCTTTTGGCACTGCACCTTCAGGAACATGAATATGAATATCATCTGTTGTAAAGATATCAGGATTAATTCCAAGCTCAGTTGCATGACTTCTTACAAAGCTTAACGCAGCCATTGCAGATTCCTTCATAACATCACCAAGCTTACCAGTAAGAACCAAACCACCCTTACCTTTATAGTGAGTAACCTCAATATCAAGTGTATCGCCGCCAAATTGCGTATAAGCTAGACCAGTTACAATACCAACTTGATTTTCACCACGATTTTCATTATTAAAGAACTTTAATTTTCCTAAATATGACTCTAAATTATCAACTGTAATTGTTACTGAGGCCTTTTTTTCTACAAGAATTTCTTTAATTGATTTACGAATTAACGTTGCAATTAAACGATCAAGCTCACGAACGCCAGCCTCACGAGTATAATGCTCAATAATTGAAGTCATAGCATCATGATCAATAGAAAATTGTTCTGGCTTTAGACCATGACGAGCAAGCTCCTTTGGTATTAAATGCTCATAAGCAATATTAACCTTTTCAAATTCTGTATAACTTGAAAGCTCAACAATTTCCATACGATCACGAAGTGGTCCAGGAATTGTATCTAATGAATTTGCTGTAGTAATAAATAATACCTTAGATAAGTCATAATCCTCTTCAAGATAATTATCAGAGAAATTAGCATTTTGCTCAGGGTCTAGTACCTCAAGCATAGCTGACGCAGGATCTCCACGATATGATGAAGACATCTTATCAATTTCATCTAGTAAGAAGACAGGGTTTACAGTACCTGCATCCTTCATACCCTTTAAAATACGACCAGGAAGGGCACCAATATATGTACGTCTGTGACCTCTTACTTCTGATTCATCAGATATACCACCAAGTGATTGCTTAACAAACTTACGTCCTAAGGCATCCGCAATTGATTTAGCAAGAGAAGTCTTACCAACACCAGGAGGACCAAATAAGCAAAGAATTGTTTGAGGATTCTTACCAGTCATAATCTTAACTGAAAGATATTCTAAAATACGATCCTTTACCTTATCAAGACCATAATGATTCTTATCAAGAGCTTCCTTAACCTTTGTAATATCATTAATATCTTCTGATTCCTTATACCAAGGTAGTTTAATTAAGAAATCAAGATAATTCTTAATAATTCCGGCTTCTGCCATTTGATAAGATGCATTTTGATATCTTCTAAGCTCACCAATAGCTTTATCTTCAATCTTCTTAGGCATTTTTGCATCAAGAATTTTCTTACGTAATTCTTCAATTTCTTCATCCTGACGAGCCTTATCACCTAATTCAGTTTGAATAGCCTTCATTTTTTCACGTAAGTAATATTCCTTTTGAGATTCATCAATTGATTTTTTTACCTCTTGATTAATCTTATTTTCAATCTCGTCAATTTTCTTCTCTCTTGAAATATCTTCAAGAATAAAATGTAATCTTTCATTCAAGCTTTCAGATGATAAATAACGATATTTACTTTGACTAGTCTTTAAATTGTAAGCAATAATATCAGCACATGCTTCAGCTGTTATTCCTGATTGAATTAGCCTTAAAACCTCATCAGGATTATTAAGAGTTTGTGCATTTTTAGTAATTTCTGTTACAATTGAACGAATTAGTGCAGCAGATTCTTCCTCAGACTCAATCTTAGCCTTTACTTCATCATAGCTTACTAAGAAATATGGATCACAAGAAATATAATCCGCAACCTTTATACGATTTTTAATTTGAAATTTAACTTTATAATTATTATTAGGTAATTTTAACTTCAAATCGATATGAGCTAAAACACCATACTCATATAAATCATCTTTTCCTACCTTAAGGCTTTGAGGATCTTTTTGGATTAAAAGAACAATATCATTATTATAATTATGTTCAGCATCATCAAGAGCACGTAAAGAAGCCTCACGACCAACCTCGATACGAAATTCATTGTTTGGTAATGGAATAACTCCACGGACAGCAATAGCGGGAATCTTATTTATATATAAATTTTCCATAATGGATACACCTCTATTCATTAATTCTGAGTTTTTTCTCAGTGGTTATATAATACAATATTTTTGGCAGTTTTGCAAGTAGTTTGCCAATTTAATTTAATTTCCCATAATTTAAATAAATAACAGTGATCAACTGACCACTGTTACTAATATAGTTTAATAAAATTAATTAGATTTCTTTTGCAGAAGAAAGGATTAAATTAATTGCCTTATCATAAGTGATTTGAGAATAAATAGCACTTGCTCTTTGTTTTAATACAGCTTCCTTAGTTGTATTTGACTTAGATGCAATTTCTTGTGCCTTTTCTTCCATTTCTTCCTTTGAAGGCTCAAGCTTTTCTTCTTTAATAATTTCAGAAAGAACTAATTGGAACTTAGCTTGATTTAAAGCTGAAGCCTTAGTGTTTTCTTCAAATGCTTCCTTTGTAGTTCCCATAATGCTTAGGAATGTTTCAAACGGAATATTATATTGTTTAGCTTGAGATTCGTATTTATCCTTCATTTCCTTTTGGATATCAGCTACGATAGATTCAGGCATATCAATTTCAGTATTATTAATGATTTGATTTAATAAATCATCAACTTGGCGATCATGTTCAGAAGTCTTCTTTCCTTCTTCAATTTCACCCTTCTTGTAAGCCTTAAGCTCGTCAACTGTATTAACATCCTTAATATTTAAAGACTTAACAAATTCATCATTTAATTCAGGTAAAACTGATTCCTTAACCTCATGAACTGTAACCTTAAATACAGCAGCCTTTGAAGCTAATTCAGTTGCAGGATAGTTGTCTGGGAAAGTAACATTGATATCCTTAACCTCATCCTTCTTCATACCAACCATTTGATCCTCAAATCCTGGAATGAATTGACCAGAACCAATTTCAAGTTCATAATCAGTTGCAGAACCACCTTCAAATTCTACACCATCAACAGTACCTACAAAGTCAAACTTTGCAGTATCATGTAAAGCAATTGTTTGATCAGCCTTAACATTTAAAGTTGAATGAGCCTTTAAATCACTATTGATTGCAGCAGTAATTTCTTCTTCTGATGCCTCAAGAACTTGTTTCTTAACCTCAAGACCCTTATATGCTGCTAGCTTTACTTCTGGTAAAACATCAAATGATAAAGATACTTCAAAATCCTTACCTCTTTCAAAATCCTTAGTTTCAATAGCAGGAGTAAATTGACCACAAATCTTTTGAGCTACCTCTTGATCAGCATAAACTTCTCCAACCTTATTATTAAATACAACATTTAATGCCTCATCATATAATGATTCAACACCAAACTTCTTCTCAAATAAAGAACGAGGACATTTACCTTGTCTAAAGCCATCAATCTTTACGTTCTTTACAACTGTTGTAAAAGTTTGATCTAGGGCTTTTTCAAATTCATCAGCAGTAACTGTGAAAGTAGCTTTAACTCTACTATGTTCTAAGTTTTCTAATTTCATATCTTAAACGCAGATGGAGATACATTAAAAATGTAGGAAATCTGCTCCTCCTATACTATATTTTCTCCTAAATCCTATATTTTTTATATTTTTTTAAAATTTAACATATAGATAATAGCATAAAAGAGAAAAAAAGTAAAGTATTAACAAGTTTTTTTGACTAAGACTAAAGCAAATATAAATGAAAAAATAAAAGATTTTTTCATGTTAAATACTAATTTTTCTTTTATTTAAATTTATTTTTTTATCTGTAAACTTTGTGTTAAAATTATCATTTAAAATTTTTAATAGTTAATGGGGCTAAATAAATAGGCCTTAGTTCTAACATTTCATCATGAGACATATCATCTTGGGAAAATAATATTCTTCTTGATATTTTAGATGAATATTTTTTTGAAAATTCATTAATCGATTTATGATTTTTAGTTTCAGACGATTTTACTTCTATAGGAACTAACTTATTACTATCAGTTGTTAAAAAATCTATTTCATAACTACGGGTTGTTTTGTCATTTTAAAAAACATAATAAAATAAGTCTCTATCATTTGATTTTATAATTTGAGCTATCGCATTTTCATATAAATAGCCTAAATTAACATCTAATTTATCTGATAAAAGTTTAATATATATATTTTCATTAGTCGAAAGTTTATCGTTAAATAACATTGTTGTAAATAAGCCAATATCAGATAGATATAATTTAAAATTATCAATATCTTTAGTTCCATTTAAAGACAATGAGGGATCATTCACTTTATAACAAGGCAAAACAGTTTTAGAATTTAATAAATCAAATATAAATTTCCTGTCCTTATTTGTTACTTTTTTATTAGTTACTTTAGTAATATAAAATTTGTTATTCTTAGCTAATTGGGAAGGTATTGAATTATATAATGTCGAGAACATCCCACTAGGATCAATTCTAAAAAAGTCATTCGAATATAGTTCAAGAATTTCCTTTTTTAATTCTATCTACTGATTCAAAATTTTTATCAAGGATAAAAGCTTCAACTACTTGAGGCATGCCACCTACTGCCATATACGTTCTAAAATCTCTCATCAATTTTCTATTAACTGATTATCCCATTGAACGATTATATTTATAAATTTCTTCTATAATATTATAATTATATCCACATACCCAGCAAAATTCCTCATAATCCATTGGATAAACATCTATTTTATATTTCTCAGAAGGAATTAGAATATTTTTAACATTCTTTTTTATTGAAATCAATGAACCTGTTTCTATATAATCATATCGTCCATCTTTAACTAAATGTTTAATTGCTCGTCTAATTTTAGGAGCAAATTGTATCTCATCAAAAATAATAACAGATTTTCTCCCCTTTAATATTCTTCCTTTAACCGTTTGAAGTCTAAGGAAGAAAAAATCTAGATCATTAATATTTTCAAAAACATCCTCTTCTTCCTTTGTTAATTTAGAAAAATCTACTAATATATATGATTCATAGTTATTTTTAGCAAATTCTTCTGCAATTGTAGATTTCCCAACACGTTTAGCTCATTCTAGTAGACAAAAATCATTCATTTTATCATACCATGCCATTTTTGCAGCATCATCCTTTTTTTGAAGAAATCAAATATCTTTTTACATTATAAAAAAGCATCATCTATACTAGACAATGCATTTCTATAATTAACTTTCATAAGTACAGTCGTTATCCTCATCACCAATATGATGTATATCTTGTTTGGGCTCATCAATCTTTTGCTTTTTCTTCCCGAGGTTGCCTGGCTTTACAATATAAAAAAGCTTTTAAATCGATTATATATATATATTCTTGACTTTTTTATTTTTTATCAAATTATGCTATAAATTATATGTGCGTGAATATGCATTCATAAATACTAATTAGGTGATTATATGTATATTGGAAAAGTAAAAAATAATGGAACTGAATACTTAAGGCTTGTCGAAAGTATCTATTCTCCTAGAGCTAAAGTTGGTCGTAAAAGAACGAATCTTTATATTGCTCCACTTTCTAAATTTGATGATTCATATGATTGCTTTAACTGTTGTTCGTATCATCCAAAACAAAATTGTTTCTTTTAAAGTAAAAGATACTACAAAAAATTGGAAAATGGAATTATCTGGAGAACGTTTAACACAAGCTTTAAACTCTTGGACATTTTTTTATATACTGATAATATGTATCGTTTTAATAATATTGATAGTGGTGATTTAAAAGTACTTTTGAACACTTTTAATATTAATATAATATTCGAAAGCTAACCTAAAGCAATTAAAAAGCAAAATAAACATTTTATAGTGTGTAAATAAAATTATAGTAATCGATCTAGTATTTAAGCCGCTTTTTCGGCTTCGCTACTAGATTTCTTTTTATTTAGGGCTAAAAAGCCAGGCAAACTTTGGTAATGCCCTAGAAGCGTCAAAAAGTAAAGTATTAACAAGTTTTTTCAATTAATAAAGGCTTAGCTTTAACTAGAAATCTTTCATAATTTTTAATCTTAAAAATATCGGACATAAAATAGTTAATAACTCTATAAGAAAGCTAATAATGATAATTATATATACATACCAGCTTGTAAAAATATTATTTATTAATGGTAATCCTTCTATAAGATGTAAATAAACTAAACAAATAAATGCATCAATTATTAGCCAAATTATAAATCTATAACGATTATTAAATAAATAATTTGCAATAATATTTTGATTACTATATCCTTTTAATTTTGATATTTTAATTATATTCTCGTTTTTTTTCAATTCTAACCACTCAAAAAGCAACATTAAAATAATTAGCAATGCAACTAATATACAAGAGACATTAAAAGCATCTAAAAAAATATTTTTATTCATTAAATTATTTTTTTCAAGTTCAATTTGAGAATAATTGAAAAAATCATTTTTTAAATTTCTATCATTTAATAATTTTAAAAAAGCATCCTTATCCTTTATATTTAATATAATTTTTGATTGCATATCAGGCTTCATATCAACATTATAACTATTAGCATTCATATTACAAAGAAATTCTTTAATTGGAAGTAGCATATTTGCAAGTTCTAATCCTTTATTTGTAAAATAACAATTTTCAACATCATCTAAAGTAAATCCAACAATTTTAAAATCAAATAATTTTTCCCCTATTTTATATCCTAAATATGGCGAAACAACGATTTCATCATCATTTTCTGGTACTTTGCCATCACATAAAGAAATATTATTGAAAGCTTTAAATTTAATTTTTTCCGGCTTAATTATACAATACTCTTTATCTCTTAAATAAGAAAAGCTAGTTTGATTTCCTTTTATTTTAACAATACCAACACTTTCATACTGTTGCTTAAATAAAGTATAAATATCATCATAATTTTCACTTGTTATATCATAGTTATTATTTGCCACAATCAAAATAGAGGATTTATTATAATCATAGTCTTCACCATATAATAAGTCATACTTTTCATACTGAACTGCACCATATGCTTTATTTTGGCTACTTTTACCATATAACAATCCATTATATTGCTTTTTCAAAGCATAGCAGCAATATGTTTCTTTTCTAGAAATACCACATATAACAAAATTCGAAGATAAATTTCTACTTAGCAAGCTATTATATGATATTGAATTATGAGAATCATTAACTATTTTATCAGCAATCTTTTTTCCAATTACAACCTCATTTTCATCATTAGGCATTCTTCCTAAGAATATCGAATAATCTTTAATAAATGAAATCGGATACAAATTGTCATTTTCAACTCCGTATTTTTCATAAAGCCATGAGCACGTATTATTTGAAAAATAATTAGGGCAAAACCTTGTTTCAATCGTCATATCCTCAATAATATTATTTTCATACGCCGTTTTTAAAGCATCGTATGCATCATCATTTCTAACATTAGTGACATAAGCATCAGGATCATCATAATTTTCATATAGATTATTATTAATAGCGGAGGCTATATAGATTGAAATAAGCATTAATGCAATACCAAAGACAAATGGAATTAATTCAAAACGCTTCATTGTAGAAAAAAGCTTACGTTTATAGCTAAGATTCTTATTTTTATTATCATAATTAGAATTTAATTTTTCAATTTCGAATGCTATATATTTTTCTTCAGAAAGAGTAATAATTTTATCACTTTTAAGTTCATCATCATGGCTTGCAACAATAATTAACTTCTTATCTTTAATAAGACTTATTAAATTTAAAAAGGCCAATAAATTATTTCTATCAAGATTTGCAGTTGGCTCATCAAATAATAGTATTTCCTTTTTTGTTAGTAAAGCCAATAAAATAGTAGACCTCATTTGCTCACCAAATGACATTTCTTTTATTTTTTTATCATTAGGAATACATAAATTCAATTCATTCTTAAAATCATTAACCTTAGAAATATCATAATCATGTCCTTCATCATCGCATAAAATTTTAATATTTTCTTCAAGCGTAAAATCATTATATAATGAATCATTTTGCATAGCATAAAAGATATGATTTCTTCTAAATTCTGTCATATTTTTTATTTTTTCACAATTATATTTAATATATCCTTTTGAAGGCTTTTTAAGACCCGAAATAATATTAAGTAAGGTTGTTTTTCCAACTCCAGATGGTCCTTTTATGATAACTAAGCCTGTATTAGGTAAGACTAAATTAATATTTTTTAAAACATTAATTTTAATCTTTTTTTGCCTAAATAACATATTAACATTACAGAGTTCTAGCATTTATCTTCCCACCCTCCAATTAGAATAAATATTGTATAAAAAAATAGAAAATATACCTGTAAAAAAATATAGAATTACATTATCCTTTAACGGATTTAAAATTGAAAATATTGAAGTAAGTATCATATAAATCGCGAATGAAATCATAGAAATTAAAAGCATTTTGTTCCTATATATTTTTTTAAATCTTATATCAGTAAAATTATAAAATTTAATTTTTTTAAAATTAAAATAATCGATTTCTCCATTAATAAATAAAACTAAACATAGCATTCCCAGTCCCAAAGATACAAACACTAACCTAAATTCAAATAATTTCTTTGACGATTTTGAGGATATTATATTATTACTACAATAATCAGTACTGACTAAACTATATTCAGTTTTATCAATTAAATAATCTGGAGATTTAAAAACAATTGCCTCAAATATTTGGTTAAATTCAATTTCTTCTGTAGGATTCATGTACAAAACAGTTTTATTTAAATTTGTATGTTCGTATATAATATTAACATTAATATTATCATACACTGAATAAAGGCTACCAACTAAATTAAGTTCATGCTGTGGAATGTTACTAACTATTTTTGTCACTTGAGCATATTCAATTGACATCTTTTGATCATTAGATTTTAAATCAATTGTACTATTTTGAATAACATTTTTTATTTTATGATTATAAGCAAAGGAAACCTCTTTAACATTCTCATCTTCTGCTATCCCAACAATTTTAAACTTTCCAAATAATTTGGAATCATGATAATAAAAATCATCATTTAAATATTGCAAAAAAGTATTATCATAGCCTTTTTTTATAAGAAGTAAGGCCTCATCATTACCAGAGGGTAATCTTCCTGACGTAATTTTATTAATTTTAGGCTTAGGTTCATATGAAGCAAATATAAAATCCTTACCATTTGATTCATAAAAATTAAGCTTATGTGATAAATAAAACGGATTAGCCTCATAATCATACCCTAAATTATCTAATTTTGACTTTGATAATTCTCTTCCATAATCAAATATCATGGTTATATTTTTATCATTTGATAAGCTTTTATTAATTATAAAATTAGAATCATCATAAATAATATTTTTTGTAAAATAATCTGAGCAAAATAAAGAGATAAATGTGATACTAATAAATAATAAAAGCATGGTAATCATTCTTAAAATATTAAGTTTATACCTTTTTAAATCTGTTTTTAAGATAAAATTGTCAATATTATTCTTTTTGAGTTCAGTTTTATGGATTAGCTTGTCATTACTTTTTATTACTAAATCATTATTAATTAATCCTTTATTAAGTTCAATAATTCTGCTAGCAAATTCAGTATATCTTTCTTCATCATGTGCGGCAATAATCACAAGACAATCTAAAGATAATCGCTTAATTTCTTCAAGCATTTTATTTGCATTTTCACTATCTAAATTAGCAGTTGGCTCATCAAAAATATATATATCAGCATTTTGAGCTATTGTTTTAGCAAAGGATACTCGAGCCTGTTGACCTTTAGATAAATACTTGATGGGCTGATTTTTAAATTGTAAAAGTCCTAAATTATTAAGTAAATTCAAAGTCTTTTCATTTGCATAATTAGAAGCATTAAACTTCAAGCATTCTAGATATACATTTTCAAATGCAGTATAATTTTCAAATAAATTATAGTCCTGATATCCAATAGAAATAGTACTATCCTCATTATATGTAACCTGACCACTATCAGGATATATTTTTTTACTAATTATTTTTAATAATGTGGTTTTTCCACTTCCAGACTCTCCTTTTATCAAAATTAGCCCTTTTTCATTAAATCTTAAATTAATATTACTAATTCCAATTGATGTTTTATTACCATCATTATAGTATTTAGAAACATTTTCAAGCCTTATCATTTTTAACACTCCCAATCACTTCAAAAAACTTATTTTTAAATACATCATTTGATTAGACCAATCATCATCAAGTCCTCCACTTGCATCATAACATAAATAAAAATCATTTGTATCAATATTTAACTCAAAACTCGTTTCATACCAATGATAAACACCATCACTAGGTAAGTCGGTCTCCCAATAATGCAATTTACAATCATCAGTTTTTTTACTTGTTGGCTTTTTAGTTAACACATATACTTCTGCATAACCATCATCAATTTCCTTTGCTTGAAATCTTAATGTTATCAGCATTTTTTTATAACCTTTATTTATATATTCATTTTTTCCGACAAAACCATCTAAATATGGTAAATAAACATAATCATAATGATTATTGCACACATAATCATCTGTAACAATAATTGATTCATTTCTTATCAAAGAAAATGGAAGTTTACCAGAACTAAGCGAATCATATTTATCATTATTAGATATTTCTCTTTGAAAATAACTTAAGCATTTTTCTTTTATTATTTTTTTTAAAGAACTCATGGAATTTGGAACTATATCCCAAATTCCATATATTTTATCATTTCCAAGTGAAATCAAACCAGAATTTCCATAATTTGATTTTTTTAATAATTCATTCCAATTTGAATAACTAAAACTATAATCAGAATTAGATACAGTATCATTCCGTTCAACAAGACCAATCTCATTAACCTTTATAGAACAATCGCTATTTAAATAACTATACTTTGAATTCATTAAAATTGCATTTTATTTGACACATTGACATTTAAATTTGAATTAATATCATCTAATTTAATAAGCATACTTGCATTTTCTGTTATATCATTTTTATAATTTTCACTAAAAGTATAATTTTTATTAAAAATGTGAACAAACGCTTCAATAGAGCCACCAAAAATTGCCGAAGATAATAAATGAGTACCATAAGTCTCAAAAAAATCATAATAATCAAATCTATATGTATTTTGTTTCATTTCATTTAAGTCTTTTAAAAAACTATTTGAATAGCCAGAATTTGCTTCAATTGTTTCCGGTAAAAAATAATCTTTACTTATACTTGTTTTATAACTTTCTTGAACAAGTGTATCATAGTAATAAAAATTAGAAGATTTATTATTTTCTTCTTTATATAGACACTGAGAGCCAGATACATTGATTAAACCATTAATTTTAATTGTTTCTTCATCATTAGAATTATAATTAATGTTTAAATCTTCCTTAAAATTTTTATTAATAGTATTATATATTTCACCAATCTCTAAAGAACTTGTAACATAATGATGCTTTTTAGACGACTCAATAGAATGACTAGCAGCATAATCAACTAATTTTTTTGCGTAATCATCTGAGAAAACACTTGATTTAATATGATCTAAGCCTGAATATGATAAATCAATGCCTTTTCCCATATCTAGTATCGAATTATTAGGCGACACCGTTATATATTGTTGACTTCCACCACCCTGCTGATTTCCACCACCCCCACCAGTATTTCCACCATCAGAAAAAGAAAAATTATGGTCAATTTTAGCATATGATTTTTTCGAAAAACCAAGTGATAAAATCACACCAAAAGAAACAACCAAACCTACACATAATATTTTTTTCACAAAATCACCCCTCCTATTTGTAATGTATAATATCACAAATATGGCATTTTATCAATAATAGTTTTATTTTTTTGTATTTCTTTTGTATTTATTTTGTTTTTTGACTTAATAAACAATATTTTATATCATTTAAGCCTATTTTTTGTCTTTGCTCCCTTTTGATTACTTTTATTTACTATTAACAATATTATAATTGAGACTTTTATTTTGCTTGGCGCTACCGCTTTTCAATACTCACATTCATGGAAGCCTGTTTTTTACAAGGCTTCACCTAACAAAAAAGCACTGAAAAATCAGTGCATAAATTCAAAATTAACTTACATAAGGTCTATCGTTATCCTTATCATTGATATGAGGAATATCCTTTTCGGGCTCCTCAATTTTTTCTTTCTTCTTTCTTGCTGGAGCTTCCTTACCTTTTTCTTTCTTAGGTTCTTTCTTTTCTCTTATAGCTTTAACTTGTTTACGATATTTGCCATAGTCATAGAAGCCTTCTCCACCTATTGCAACAGCACTTATAAATGAAACAATTGCAATCGCAATCGCAATATATTTAGCATCAATTTTAACTCCTAAAAGGAATGAACCAAATGTAATAACCGCAATATGAACAAAAAATTGTACTCTATCAGTTTTTTCACCAAATAAAATAGTTGTAGTAAAATAAACAAATCCTCTTAGCCATAATACAACACCTATTAAGATATTATAATGCTCAACAAAATATTTAACAATACCTGTTTGTTCATCACCAAATTGCTGAACTGATAATGCAATTAATAATATGCCAACAGCTAAATCAAACAATACCTCAATAAAGCATAGTACTCTTGACCATCCACGTTCAAGGGTTCTCATTAATGGGATAACTCTCATTACAGCATATAATGAAAATACACCACCCGTAAACATTAATACAATAATTTGAGAGTCGCTTTGTCTAAATAATAGGAAAAAGCCTAAAATAATTAATAAAATAGCGCCAAAAATTTTAAACCAAAATTTATATGAATGTATTGGATTCTTTTGTAAAACGGGGCTTGTCTTTTTTTGCTTTTTAGGTTTTACTAAAGGAGTTTTTTCTTCCTCTTCATCCTCATCAGTTTCCTCATCATCTATATCTTCAGTTTCGTACGCATCAACTTCAAAATCTTCCTCTTGTTTTTTCTTCTTTTTAAATAACACGAATATCATTCCCTTCACAGCTTATTTATATTATACTTTAAACCAAAAATAGTGTAAAGATTATTTTTAAATTTATTGTCGAATTTAATTTTTAATTTGACTATTCCCTTAATAAAAATTATAATATTAGTAGAGGTGATATAATGTCATATATAATCCTTAAAAATATATCAAAAATCTATGATGGAGAAATTAAAACTAAAGCATTGGACAATGTTAATTTCGAAATTGAAAAAGGAATTATTACCGTTATTTTAGGCCCTTCTGGGGCAGGTAAAACCACACTTTTAAACATTTTAGGTGGAATGGATAACGTAACACAAGGTGAAATTTATGTTGATAATAAATTAATATCCAACCTCAACAAAAAGGATTTAACCTTATACAGACGAAATGATGTGGGTTTTGTTTTTCAATTTTATAATTTAATGCCTAATTTAACTGCCCTAGAAAACATTGAACTTGCAACTGAAGTTTGTAAAAAAGCATTTAATCCCGAAGATATCTTAAATGATGTAGGTCTTAAAGATAAAGCTAACTCTTTTCCATCTAAATTATCAGGTGGTGAGCAACAAAGAGTTTCAATTGCTAGAGCAGTCGCTAAAAATCCTAAACTACTTCTTTGTGACGAACCAACGGGAGCTTTAGATTCTAAAACAGGTAAATCAATTATTAAGCTTTTAAAAGATATTGCTGTAAAACACAAAACTAATGTGATAATTGTAACTCATAACCAGGCCCTTAAGGATATTGCAAATCAAGTAATTTATATCAAAAACGGGACAATTGAAAAAATTGAGAATAATATTTCACCTTTAGATATTGAAGAACTAGAGTGGTAACAATGAAAACATTCATCAAAACAATTTTCAAATGTATTTCAAATAATAAGTCTCGTTTTATTTCTATGTCATTAATTATTTTAGTAGGGATTTGTTTCGTTACTGGGCTTGGCGGAATAACTCCTAAGGTAGAAAATAGTTTAAATGAGGCATTAACGACAGCTAATGCACCCGATATAATCCTTAAAACTCGAAATCAACTCGGATTTACTCAAGGTGAAATCGAAAATTTAAATCGAATTGATGATATTGACGTAGAATTTATTACATCCTTTGATCAAACTACAGATTCAAGCTTAAGAACCATAAGTCTAGATTTTAAAAATAATAAAATAAACAAGCTTAAATTAATCGATGGTTCTTTTCCTTCCTCTGAAAGAGAGGTTTGTGTTGAAAGAAATTCTAACACTATCAAGGAAAGGAAAATAGGTGAATATATAACCTATAATAATATTAGTTTTAAAGTAGTAGGTATTATTGAAAATCCTTTAATTTTTACAATGGATGGTGATATCAATGAAATTGATAATTCCAGACTTGATACAATTCTTTATTTTAATAAGAACAGTAATCTTCCACTTACAACAGCCTATATAAAGCTTAATTCCTTAAATAATCATTCGTATTTCAAAAATGATTATATTGATATTGTAAATGATAATATAAGTATTCTAAGCAATAAACTTAATAATGAAAATTATGTATATCTAACATTAAAAGAAACTAAATCATATGCCTTTATTACCGAAATTGATGATAAAATTGATGTGATTGCTATTATGTTTCCTATTTTCTTTATCGCTGTTGTTGCACTTGTAATATTAACAACAATGACAAGATTAATTTCAGACGAAAGGAAAATAATAGGCTGCTATAAATCACTTGGTTATAACAACATTTCTATTCTTGGAAAATACATTATTTACGCCACAAGCTGTGCGTTTTTAGGTATTACAGTAGGCCTTATATCTGGTGCATATATACTTCCTAATATTATTTACAACGTATTTAAAATGATCTTATTTTTACCTAAAATAACATCTAAAATAAATGTTACATTAGGCATATATAGTGCTATTTTTATGTTTGTCGCCATTATTTTAGTAACCATTTATGTAACTTGGAAAGAAATCAAAGAAAAACCTGCAAATCTATTTCAAGCTAAAGCTCCTAAAGCAGGAAAAACAATATTACTTGAAAAAATAGCTTTTATTTGGTCAAAACTATCATTTAAATATAAATCATGCTACCGTAATATTTTTAGATATAAAGGTAGACTTGCAATGATTGTCCTTTCTGTTTTGGGCTCTACTGCTCTTGTAATGGCCGGTCTTGGTCTTTACAACATTTCTTCTAAGCCAATTACAATAAATGGTGTTGCCTTTGATATGGGAAATTCAATTAAATATGTTTCAGTAGCGGCGATTATATTTGCCCTTATTTTGACAATTCTCGTTATTTATAACATTACAAACATGAATATTTCTGAAAGAAACAGAGAAATTGCCACACTTAAGGTTCTTGGTTACAAAGATTATGAGGTTTGTTCGTACATTTTTAGAGAAATAATTCAAATTTCCATTATTGGTGTTATTTTAGGAATTCCATCAGGTATTCTTATATTATATCTAATCATGAAATTCCTCGATTTTGGTTCACTTAGTGATATTAAATTAATTTCTTATTTTCTAACAGGAGTTTTAGTTATTACCTTCATTATCATTGTTGATTTACTATTAATAAGAAAAATTAAAAAAGTTAATATGAATGATTCATTAAAATCACTCGAATAGAAAAGGAGCCGAGGCTCCTTTTTTTAAAGTACAATTGCAATTAAACTATTTCGATTTGAATTTAATAATTTATTCATTACATCCTTAAGCTTTTCCTTGCTTGTTTCAGGAAGAGCATAAACCTTTTGCTTTACACCATCATTTACTATTTCACTAATTTTACGGCCAAAAATCTCTTTATCCCAAATTTTAGAATCATCACCATCAAGTGAATCAATTAAAGACTTAGATTGCTCTAAAGAACCAATTATTGGTGCGAAACTTGATTTAATATCGACCTTAATGAAATGAATTGAAGGTGCAATCGCTTCAACCTTGACACCATATCGTCCTGCTTGTTTAATAACTGTAGGTGGTAACATCTTCATATTTTCTACAGTAGGGATTGCAACACCATAACCAGTTTCGTTACATGACTCTAATGCCTTTCCATATTGTTTTTCTAAAATTAAAGCTCTATGTCCGTTATACAATGCTTTAATTAAATCAGCCTTAGTATTAACTTCAAAATCACACAAATTATTAATTAAAGTTTTAACATAATCATTTTTAATTATAATGTTAACCGTAACATTTCCACCATCTAAGTCTAGTGAGGCATCCTCAATATCTTCAATACTCTTAATTTTATCAGTAATTTTAGAAACATCCTTGACCTTTCTTGCCATTAAATCCTTAGACATAATAATCTCATTTAAATCACTTTTTAATTTAATATCATTCCCAAGAACATCTAAAATTTCAGGAAGCTTATAAGTTAGTGTTTCAATTTCAAATTCACTTAAAGCTAAAGTAAAAATTTGATCAACGTCAGCCTCTTCCATGTTTATAACATTACATGCATAAACGCTCTCATCATATTTCAATGACATCTCTTCAACCATTTGTATAGTTTCTTCTTTTTTAGGATAAGCAGTATTAAGTACAATAACAAATGGTTTTCCTAATGTCTTCATTTTAGATACTACTTCATTTAAAACTTCATCATATTCTTCTTTAGTGAAATCATTAAACGAGCCATCTGATGTAAGAACAATTGCAAGATTAGAATGGTTTTCCATAATTTTTTCAGTACCAATTCTTGCTGCCTCTTTAAAATCAATTGGCTCTTCTAACCAAGGGGTTTTTACTAATCGGGGTCCATCATCATTTTGATACCCTAAAGCACTTGGTATTACAAACCCAACAGAATCAACCATTCTTAAATTCATATTAATATCACCAATGTTAACATTAATAGCCTCTGATGGAACAAATTTAGGCTCAACTGTCATAATTTGTTTCCCAGCAGATGTTTGAGGTAGTTCATCTAAAATTTTATTTTTTAAATAATCATCTGTAATATATGGTAATATTTTTAAATTCATAAACTTATTGATGAATGTTGACTTACCAGAGCGGACTGGACCAACACATGAAACAAAAAAATCTCCATGTAATCTCTTTACAATTTCATTTAGCTTATCATTATTCATATTTATCCTCTACTTTCATTAGTAAAGAATATGCTAGTTGCATCTAAAAAATGCATAAAAAAACAATAGCTTTTACGCTATTGTCCTTTTTTATCTAAAACCCTTCTTACGAGCTTCCTGACGCTTTTGTTTACGAACATCAGATGGTTTTAGATAGTATTGACGCTTTTTAGCTTCTTGAAGGTTGCCTGATCTAGAAACATCGCGCTTAAAACGACGAAGTGCATCTTCAATTGACTCTTTCTCACGTACAATTGTCTTTGACATATTCTAGGCCTCCTTCCGCTTTAAAATTCCTCAAATATTATACTAAAAATAAATTTATTTGTAAAGAGTAAATTTACTTTTTTTCATTTTTTTCGCTAAAAAAATAGGACTTATGCAATAATTTGACCTAGTATATAGTCATTTTCCATTTTTTCTAATTTAACATTAACTAAAGCTCCAATTTTTGATGAATCAATAGGCATTAAAACATGTAGATAATTAGACGTATGGCCAACCATATATTTATTATCTTGAATGGTTTCAACAATCACATCAAGAGTTTTACCAATAAATTTTTCATAATAATCTTTCTTAAGCTCTTCTGATAGTTTTAAAAGCTCATGTACACGTTCTTTTTTCTTGGCATCATTTACTTTTGGCATATCATAAGCTTTAGTACCTTTACGAGCAGAAAATGGGAATACATGTAGTTCGGAAAAATTAATTTTTTTAATAAAATTAACGCAATCTAAAAAATCCGCATCATCCTCATATGGAAAACCTACAATTACATCTGTAGTTAAAGAAATATCTGGTCTTACACTTCTAATCTTATTAACCTTATCTTCAAAAAACTTAGAATCATAACGTCTGTTCATAAGCTTTAGGATTTTATCAGAACCAGATTGTAAAGGAAGGTGAATATGATTAGCAATAATTTTACTTTCAGCCATTAAATTTATAATATCATCGTCTATTTCATTAATTTCAATTGAAGATAATCTTATTCGTTTAAGTTCGGGAACATTTTTAATTATATCATGAAGTAAATGAGATAGGTGATAATCTTTACCACAGGTATAATGACCCGTATGAATACCAGCAAGAACTACCTCTTTATAACCTAAAGCTGCTATGTTTTGCAATTCCTTAATTACTAAATCCTTATCCTTACATCTAACGGGACCTCTTGCATAAGGAATAATGCAGTAGCTACAAAAATTAGAACACCCATCTTCTATTTTAACGAAGGCTCTTGTATGGTCGAATTCAACCGCCTCAAGATTTTCATAATCTCTAACATCTCTAATGCTTAATAGATTAACTGACTTTTTATGTTCATTTGAATTTAAAGCTTCATCTACAAGCTCTAAAGCCTTAGATTTATTACCATTACCAATTAAAATATCAATCTCATTCATCTCCTTAGCCTCAGGATTTGTTTGAGCAAAGCATCCCATAACACAGATAATTGCATCAGGATTTAATTTTTTAGCATGTCTAATCGTTTTTTTCGATTTAGAATCAGCCATATTAGTTACACTACAAGTATTAATAATATAAGCATCTGCTGGTTTATCATTTGCAATAATTTCATATCCAGCTTTTTTAAAGTCATTCATTAAAGCATTTGACTCATAAATATTAACCTTACAGCCTAATGTGAAAAACGCTACAGTTTTCATTTTTTCAACTCCAATTCATAAGAAATAGCACTTAGTGCATATAGTGGTGCTGTTTCAGTGCGTAAAATTCTTCTACCAAAAGCACAGCATGTAAATCCCTTTTCTTCTAGTTTATCAATTTCTTTAGGGTCAATTCCACCCTCAGGACCTATAATAATAGCAATTTTAGAGCCTTGTTTAGCATTTGAAATGGCCTTTTTAAAATTAACCAATTCACCATTATAAGCATTTTCTTCGTATGCAATCAACTTAATATCATACGAGGAAAAATCAATTTCATCTAAATATTTTATATCAAATCCTGGAATTATTTTTCTAAATGATTGTTCCGCAGCTTCCTTAGCGATTTTTTTATATCTTTCAATCTTATTTGCTATTTTTTTATCTTCAAGCTTTACGATAGATCTTTTCATAAAAGTTGCATATATAGCATTAACGCCAAGCTCAGTACCATGCTTAACTATATCATCAAGCTTATCTCCTTTAGGATAGCCCTGATATATATCAATTAAAACAGGGAGTTCGTTTTGATTTTGAATTTCATTTACAAGCTCAAAATCAACAAATTTATTTTCAATTTTAGTTAATTTAACTAAATACTCATTACATTGATCGGATACTATAACAGAGTCTCCAACTTTCGAGCGAGTAACATTTTTTATATGATTAACATCATCAGAGATAATTCTTTTATTTAGAAGTTCACTTTGACTTATAAAATATTTTTGCATAAACTCAACTATTCCTTTCTAATATAATAATTTTATTCATCGATTTTATATTTTTTCATTGATATTCTTTAATAAAATATAAAATTATTACATTATTTTAATAGGTAATAAATCAAATGATTATTTATGGTTAAATTAAAATATATAATAAATTAAAACTTAGAAGTATTTACCGACTAAGTATATCATATTTTAAATTAAATATCTAGTCAAATTAATAATCCTATAAAATACAATAACTACTTTTAAGAAAAGAAAAAACTTAAACCCTAAATTAGAATTTAAGCTTTTCTTACTATTTACATCTTTACTTAAATAGATTTTTAAATTTTTGCCAACCAGATTCCTTAGTTTTCAACTCTGTTTGAGAAAGCTTTTGGAATAATTCCTTTTGTTCCTGAGTTAAATTTGTAGGCGTTTGAACATTTAAAATAACATATTGATCTCCGGTATTTCCGGTTTTAGGGTCCTTAACACCTTTTCCACGAAGACGTAATTTAGTTCCTGGTTGTGTACCAGCAGGAATCTTAATCTTTACTGCCTCATGAATTGTTGGAACCTCTACTTCATCACCAAGAGCTGCCTGAGAGAATGTAACAGGAATTGTAATACTAATATCTGAGTGATCTCTAACGAAGACAGGGTGCTTCTCAACCTTGAAAGTAATATATAGGTCTCCTGCTGGAGCACCATTTGTACCAGCCTCACCCTTACCCTCAACTCTTAATGTCATTCCATCATCAATACCAGCTGGGATCTTAATTTCAATGTCCTTAGTTGTTCTAATCTTTCCTTTACCACCGCAGCGATCACATTTCTTAGTGATTTCTTGGCCACGACCACCACATCTAGGGCATACGCTTTGACTACGAGCTATACCAAAAATAGTACGTTGCTCAACAAAAACATATCCAGAGCCATGACACTTATCACATGTCTTAATATCAGATCTTGAATAAGCTCCACTGCCACCACATTGTGGACATTCTTCATCAATTGTAAGACGAATAATCTTCTTACAGCCATTTACAGCCTCATCGAAGGTAATCGTCATTTGCTTTTCTACATCAGCACCTCTGTTATCTCGTGCTTGTGAGCTTGAACGACCTCCACCAAAAAAGCTTGAGAAAATATCTTCAAATCCTCCAAAGCCACCACTAGAGAAGCCACTAAAGCCGCCTCCTCCAAAGCCTTGAGTTGGGTCATCAAAGCCATATTGATCATACTTTTGACGCTTAGTAGCATCTGACAATACATCATATGCCTCCTGAACCTCTTTAAATTTTTCCTCAGCATCAGGTTCTTTACAAATATCAGGGTGATATTTTTTAGCTAATTGACGATAAGCTTTTTTTATTTCATCTTCTGTAGCGGTTTTAGATATACCTAAAACCTCATAATAATCTCTTTTACTTGCCATAAAGACACCTCTCTTAATAGCCGATAAGGGCCTTGATAAAATCTTGGCCCTTTAGCTTTATTGAATTAATCTAATTAGTTAACATCACTATAATCAGCATCTACGACATTATCGTCTTTACCGTTAGTGTCATTTCCACCTTGATTATTTTGATTGTTTTGGTTATTTTGAGCTTGTTGTTGATAAACTCTTGTTGCTAAATCTTGAGCAGCCTTTTCAAGAGTAGCCTTCTTAGACTTAATAGCTTCTACATCCTCAGCGTCAACTGACTTTTGAAGATCATCACATAATCCTTCAATATTCTTCTTTTCATCATCAGTAATACCTTGAAGTTCAGAAAGTGACTTCTTAACTTGGAAGATTAATGAATTAGCTTCATTAATTGTATCAGCCTTTTCCTTACGCTCATTATCCTTAGCAGCATTTTCTTCAGCCTCACGAACCATTCTTTGAATTTCAGCCTCTGATAATGAACCACTATTTTGAATAGTAATATGTTGTTCCTTACCAGTACCTAAGTTCTTAGCAGATACATTTACAATACCGTTTGAATCGATATCAAATTTAACTTCAATTTGAGGAACTCCTCTTGGTGCAGCAGGAATACCATCTAGTTGGAAACGACCTAGAGTCTTATTATCTGCAGCCATTGGACGTTCACCTTGAAGAACATGAATATCAACAGCAGGTTGATTATCAGCAGCAGTTGAGAATACCTGGCTCTTAGATGTAGGGATTGTTGTATTACGATCAATTAGCTTTGTAAATACTCCACCCATTGTTTCAATACCAAGTGAAAGTGGTGTAACATCTAGTAACAATACATCCTTAACAGTACCAGTTAAAACACCAGCTTGAATAGCAGCACCTAGTGCAACTGCCTCATCAGGGTTAACTGACTTATTAGGTTCCTTACCAAGTTCACGGCGAACTAACTCTTGAACGGCAGGAATACGAGTTGAACCACCAACTAATAGAATTTGATCAATATCCTTAGTAGTTAGCTTAGCATCAGATAAGGCTCTTCTAACTGGGACAAGACAACGATCAACTAAATCCTTAGTTAATGTATCAAACATTTGACGAGTTAAAGTCTTTTGTAAGTGCAAAGGACCGGCAGCGCCCATAGAAATGAATGGTAGGTTAATTGTTGTAGATGTTGAAGAAGATAGATCCTTCTTTGCTTGTTCAGCAGCATCCTTTAAACGTTGAAGAGCCATCTTATCAGCCATTAAATCAACGCCATTTTCCTTCTTGAATTCATCAGCTAACCATTGCATAATTGCATGGTCGAAATCATCACCACCAAGATGAGTATCACCAGCAGTTGATAATACCTCAAATGTACCATCTGCAAGGTCTAGAATAGAAACATCGAATGTACCTCCACCTAGGTCAAATACAAGAACTTTTTGTTCCTTATCAGTCTTATCAATACCATAAGCTAAGCTTGATGCAGTTGGCTCGTTAATAATACGGATTACATCAAGGCCAGCGATACGTCCAGCATCCTTAGTAGCTTGACGTTGAGCATCATTAAAGTAAGCAGGAACTGTTACAACAGCCTTTTCTACTTTTTCACCAAGATAAGCTTCAGCTGACTTCTTTAAATCACGTAAAATCATAGCTGAAATCTCTTGTGGAGTATATTTCTTACCTTCAACCTCAACTGTATAATTAGCTTCACCCATGTGACGCTTAATTGAATAAATAGTATTAGGATTAGTTACCATTTGACGCTTAGCAGCATCACCAACGATAATTTCTCCATTTTTAAATGCAACTACAGATGGAGTAGTACGTCCTCCTTCTGCATTAGGAATAACCTTTGCTTGGTCACCTTCCATAACACATACACAACTATTTGTTGTACCTAAATCAATACCAATAACTTTTGACATATATATTATCTCCTTTACAATTATTCTGAAACTTTAACCATTGCTGGTTTAATAAGTCTATCTTTATATTTATATCCAGTTTGTAATACCTCAAGAATTTGTCCTGGTTCAACACCATCAACATGTTCTTTAGATATTGCTTGATGAATATTATGATCAAATGGTTTACCTTTTAAAGCCTCAATTTCTGTTAAGCCATCATTTTTAAGAATGGTTGAAATTTGGTTGGCAATCATTTGAAAGCCAATTAAGAAATTTTTCATTTGTGGGTCTTCTGTTTCCATCGATGAGGCCTTAACTAGCATATCAACAGGAACAATCAAATCAGATACAAGACCCATAGCTGCATACTTACGATCAATTATCGCGTTTTCCTCAACTCTTTTTCTTACATTTTCAAGGTCAGCCTTAGCTAACAAATAAGCTTCACGGTCTTTTTTTGTATCAGCCTTAATCTTTTCAAGTTGAGCTTCAAGCTCCTCAATTTTAATTTCTTGTTTAGATTTCTTTACTTTCTTTTTTGTATCTTCACTGCCAGCTTCTTGTGCGCCTTCAGTTGGTTCAAAATCCTTTGTAACTTCTTCAGCTACATTAGCTTCTTCTTTTTTTATTTCTTTATCTTCCACTTTATCGCTCCTATCTATTGTATAGTTTTCGCATTGATGTTGCAACATATTCAAGCAAAGGGAAAACCTTCTTATACTGCATTCTCATTGGTCCAATACAAGCGATTTTACCAAAGGCATTATCATCAATGTAATAAGGTATGGATACGATGGAACACTTTTGCATATTTCGGTTAAGATTATCCGAACCAATCTTAACAGTAAGTCCGCTTCCACAATCCTTCATCAAATCAATCATTGAATTGTTATCAATTAATTGAAGTATCTTTGTCATACTATCATGATCATGAAACTCTGGCTGATTAAATATATTAGTTAAACCGGCTTGATAGAACTCACCAGTTTGAAATCTTGAAAATCCTTTTATTAAGAATGACAAGACATCATCTCTAAAATCAACCATTTTACGAATACGAGGCTTCATCGCTTCCTTCGATAAAATCTCGTTAATTTCAAACACAGAGTGATCATAAATCGCATTATCAAACATATCAATTAATCTTAGTAAATCCTCCATCTTAAAGCCATGAGGAATTGTTATTCTTTGAGACTGAACTGCACCTGCGTTAGTTACAATCATAAGCACAGCATCTTTATCACTCAAAGGAACAATTTCCATCTTCTTAACTGTGGAGTAATTTTCACTTGAGCCAAGCATTATTGTCATTAAACCTGTCATTTTACTTAAAAGCTCAACAGCTCTTTGACAAGCATTTTCACGCGTATAATACTTGTTATCAAAAAGTTCATCAATGACTGGATATAACGCTATAATGTCATCATCTCTTGTACAAAGATTTTCAACATAGTACTTATAACCAAGTTCTGATGGAACTCTACCAGATGAGGTATGAGTTTTTTCCAAATATCCCTTTTCCTCTAAGTCCTGCATATCATATCTGATTGTTGCAGAAGAGAAATCAAGATAAGGCTTCTCAGTCAATATCTTTGATCCAACAGGTTCGTTTGAATCAACATATTCTTCTATGATAGCCTTAAGGATTAGCTTTTGTCTGTCTGATAACATACAATCACCTCTTTTAGCACACCTTATCCTCAAGTGCAAATATATTGTACTACTTTAAATTAGCACTGTCAATACATTTGTGCCAAAAAGTTAAAAAATTAAAAAGGAGCATAAACTCCTTCTAATCAAATTCTTTCAATATAATTATACAACGCTTATACTAAATTATACCTGTCCAAAATTCCTGGTAAAAAATATCCAAATATCTTTTCATTTTGAAAATATACAAATACCAGTTCTTCTTTTGTTGTTGGATGAACAAAAGATAATTCATAATTCTTAAGGGCGTAATAATTTCCCACCCTATCATGAGCGCCATACTTCACATCACCATAAAGTGGATGCCCTAAATTAGCAAGCTGGCATCTAATTTGGTGATGACGACCTGTTTCTAGATTTATATTTACTAAAGTATATTCTTTACCATCAAGTTCAGTATATTCTAAAGCTTCATAATCTAAAATAGCCTCTTTACCTTTATTCTTGCCTACTACAAAGCTCTTCTTTTGTTTTTCATCATAATATAGGTGATTTTCAATTCTTCCTTTACCAAAAAGATGACCTTCACATACACAAAGATATTTTTTAGTAAAACTATGTGTTCTAATTTGTTCAGATAATCTAGCTGCGGCCTTAGATGTCCTTGCAAAAACCATAAGCCCTGAAGTATTCCTATCAAGACGATGAACAAGGCCCAAATATACAGCACCAGGCTTGTTATATTTTTCCTTAATATATTCTTTTGTCATTGTAAGTAAATCAGAAGCCCCGGAAATATCAGCTTGAGCTAATATACCTGTTTCCTTATAAACAACAATAACCTGATTATCCTCATATATTACTTTTAACACATTTTCACCTCATACTTAATTTTTAAGAGCTTGAAGTGGTGCCGGAATTTGTCCACCACGATTAATAAAATCCTTACAGCTATATTGATTAATCTTCATAATTGGGCCATATCCTAAAAGACCACCAAAATTTATTTCCTCATCATCCTTATAGCCAATTGCCGGAATTACACGAACAGCTGTTGTTTTCGTATTAACCATTCCAATTGCTGCCTCATCTGCGATAATTCCAGATATAATAGTTGGATCTGTATCGCCTGGAATAACAATCATATCAAGGCCTACAGAGCAAACAGCCGTCATTGCTTCAAGCTTTTCCATTTTTAAAGCTCCTCTTCTTTGAGCTGCAATCATACCAGCATCCTCAGAAACAGGAATAAATGCACCTGATAGTCCTCCAACTCTACTAGATGCCATAACTCCACCTTTTTTTACAGCATCATTTAACATTGCAAGACAAGCTGTTGTACCATAGCCACCACATGATTCAAGACCAATTTCTTCTAAAATATGTGCAACACTATCACCAACTGCAGGTGTAGGTGCAAGTGATAAATCAACAATACCAAATGGTACATTAAGTAGCTTAGACGCTTCAGTACCAATTAATTGACCCATTCTTGTAATTTTAAAAGCAGTCTTTTTTATAATATCCGCAATTTCTGAAATAGACGCACTCTTAGGTGCCTTTTTAATTGCTGATCTTACAACACCAGGTCCAGATACACCAACATTAATAACACAATCAGCCTCGCCAACACCATGGAATGCTCCCGCCATAAAAGGATTATCCTCAACCGCATTACAAAAAACAACAAGCTTACCAGCACCAATGCAATTCTTATCTTTAGTTAGATATGCTGCATCATAAACAACCTGTCCCATTAGCTTTACAGCATCCATGTTAATTCCCGCTTTTGTTGAGCCAACATTAACACTCGAACAAACAATATCAGTTTTAGCAAGTGCTTCGGGAATTGATTTAATAAGTTCAAGGTCACCTGCACTGAAGCCTTTTTGAACTAAAGCCGAATATCCACCAATAAAGTCAATAACAATATCTTTTCCAACCTTGTCCAATGTTTTAGCATATTTTATTGGATCACCACCTGATGCACCAACAAGCATCGCAATGGGAGTAACTGAAACTCTTTTATTTATAATAGGTATACCGTAAGTTTTTTGAAGGTATGAACCAACCTCAACAAGTCTCGAGGCCTTATTATATATTTTATCATATACCTTCTTACAAGATTTATCAATATCACTATCCATGCAATCAATTAAGGAAATTCCCATTGTTATTGTTCTAATATCAAGATTTTCCTTATTAATCATATTAATTGTTTCTAAAATCTCATCATTTGTTAACATACTATCACCTAAATCTTATGCATAGCATTAAAAATATCTTCATGCATTACATGAATTTCTAGACCCTTTTTCTTACCATTTTCTTCAATCGTACCAACAAATTTGGTAAAATCGACATTTAAAGAATCAATATTAACGACCATAATCATCGCAAAATAATCCTTTAAAACACTTTGTGACACATCTAAAATGTTTGCATTAGCCTTAGCACATTCATCACTAACATAAGCCAAAATGCCCACACAATCCTTTCCTATTACTGATATTACAGCATTCATAATTCATTCCTCCTTGTATAATAATTTTAGTATATAATAAAAAGCTATTATTTTAAATAGCTTTTCTTATTTTTTTAAATTTTGCTCGTGATATAGCATAATCATCTTGAAAAATCGTATTAATATGATACTTCTTAAAATTAATATTTTCATATTTTAAAATACTACTTCCCTCAAGCTTAATAGCTGATTCTAATTTAGTCCATTTTCGAGTTGCCGATTTATCGTTTATTTTTTCATTTTCAAATAATCTTTTCTTTACCTTATCTGATAATTTTCTTTTATATTCAATATCAATTCCTACCTCATCATAGGATGTTGCAAGTACAACAACATTTTTTGAATGAGAAATATTAAATTTAAAATCAAGAGCTAAATCAAATGGCTTTCCTTCCTTAAAATCCGGAAAATAGTAAACTCCATAATAGTCATAAATAGCATTTATTAACAAAAAATATCCTGCAAGTGATATATTTTTATATGACAAATTGGAAATATTATGATATTTTTTTTGTAAATTTGAAGGTAAATATTCTATTAAAAAGGAAAAATCTAAATCACTCACATTAAGCTTATAAATAGTATCAAATTCATTATCAGTTATATGAAGCTTCTTTAAATTTCTATCGCTCATAATCTTATCAAGCTTTAAACCAATATTAGAATATCTAATTTGAAAAAATAATAAGCCAAGTAGATATGGAAATATTAAAATTTCTGAAAAAACAATTATTAATACTGTAACGAATATATTTTTGTGAAAAAGAGGATTTTTACTAATTTCAATTTTCCCAGTGATTAAATTATTTTCACAAATATACTTATAATAATAATTAGGGTATATTCTTGATTTAGTCATATATATATCACCGCTAATTTTTCCTTTATATGTATAATAGCAATTATCTCTTCCTAAATGAGCGCCAAAATAAATATAAAGAGAAATCATAAAAATAATTATACTGACTATAAAACCCATATATTTATTTAAAAAATCCATCTCACCTGCAGTATCCGCAAATGAGCAAATTGCTCTTTGACATAAAACAAGGGAGGTTAAAGCAACTGAAAAGTTTAAAAGTTTTAAAATGCGAAACAAAGGAACGCCTTTTTTAGTTTTAAAAATACCAAATAAAGAAACACCAATTTCTACAAATGCTGCAATTGCAAATAAAATAGCTACATTCATTTCATAGCTTTTTAGATTATCTCTAATACTTAAAAAATAAAAGCCATATAGAACACTTGCAAATAAAGTAATAATTCCTACAAAATGATAATCAATTATCTTGGCATAATCTCTTTTTTTGATATTAAAATATAAATAAGCTTTAGATATTACAATAAAAATTTGAAATAAAGCAGAAGCTAGAAAGACATAAGAAACTAAAAATCCTAATATTAGTTTTAAGCTTATCCAACAAATATTGCCGACTAAAGAAAGCCTTGTATAAAAAATTGATTTATTTTCATAACGATTAAGATGATCCATAAAATCAACTCCTAATCCTATTTTACTTTCTTTATTCTTTCTTTTCAATCAATTTCTTATTTAGTGCAAGCTTTTCATTTCCTCTTCTTAAATAAAAGGTATTATCATTTAAAGATGATGTAACCTCAGAACCTGCGCCAATATAACAATTAGAACCAATTGTAATTGGTGCAATAATCGTTGAATTAGATCCAATAAAGCTATAAGAACCCACCTTACTTCTACTTTTTATTTTGCCATCAAAATTAGAAAAAATAACACCTGCCCCAATATTTACACCATCTTCGATTGAAGCATTTCCTATATATGATAAATGCTTAGCCTTAACTTGCTTTTTTATCTCACTATTTTTAACCTCAACAAAGTTACCAATTGTACTTTCTTCTATAATACTATGCTTTAAATGAGCATATGGTCCAATAATAGAACTAATAATTTTAGAATCTTCAATTAAAGAATCAATAATATATGTATTTCCTTCAATTATTGTATTTCCTAAAATAATTGAATTGTCACTTATTTTGACACCTGGTGTAATTTTAACATCTGGTCCAATTTGGGCTTTATTTACAAAAACATTATTTTTTCTTAAATCTTGATTAATTTTAGATGATAATAAATTAGTTACTTTAATTAAATCTAGAGGTGTATTTATTCCTAAAATTTCCTCTTCCTTGTTTATTTGATAAATTCCTTTTTTAATCTTAGATGGTAAATATTTAAAGATATCTGTGAAATAATATTCTAAGGTTATCTTATTTTTTTCAATTTTATCAAGATATTTTAGCACCTTATCATTTAAAATATAAATTCCTGCGTTTACAAGTTTCTTTTTTCTTTGGAAATTAGTCAAATCCTTCTCCTCTTTTATTCTTAAAGGATAGTTAAAAATTCTACCATACCCATAAGGATTTTCTACCTTAGATGCTAAAATTGTAATATCATTTTTATGTTTAAAATGATATTTTATTAAATTTGAAAGTGTTTCTTTTGATACTAAAGGCGTATCTACAGGAAGAACTAAAAAAGTTCCTTTTTCTTTAATAAGTTTTAAGGCGTCTCCCGTACCTAAAGGGAGTGCCTGAATTAATTGTCTACAATTATGTTCAAGCTTTAAAGCTGGTGATTTAATAATTGTTATCTCATTTATTTTAAGAGCCTTAAGCTTATCATAAGCATAATCAATTAGTGGCTTACCTAAAATTTCAACTAAGGGCTTAGGCTTATATTTATCTAGTCTTACTCCATAGCCTGCGCTTAAAATTATACCTTGCAAAATATCACCTAAATAACATTATGCACAAAAAAAGAAAAAAAGCCCTAAGGCTTTTAATTATTTTTATTACTTATTAAAGCTTTAATTGAATAAAATAACGTTACAATTCCTTCTACAATAAATAATATATAGTTAACAATTGTATTTAACTTATGCACTTTAAAGGTATTTAAAATATCTTCATTCAAAACTTGATTATATCCATCAATATTCATTTTAAAAACATATATTTTAAATATCATCATAAATGTTAAGTTAACACATATAGCAACAAGTAATAAAACTAACTCTTCTATCTCAAATTTATAATTTTTCTTAAAGGACTTTATAGTATATATTCCTATAACAATTAAAAGTGCTATTGATGCTGAAGCACAGATAATCATAAAAATAGTAAAGAAAGACCAGTTATCTTGAAAAAAGCGTAATATACTATGGTCTAGAGTATCAATAACATACTGAATTGTTAAAAAGAAAATACAATTTTTTCATATGATTTACCTATTATCTAATTAAATTATCATAAATTAATCGAATGGTTCTATCATAATCCTTAGTATCAATACCAAGAATAATATTAATTTCCTCAGGACCTTGGGCAATCATTCTTACATTAATTTTTTCTTCACCTAAAACAGAAAACAATTTTCCTGAAAGACCAATATAACCCTTCATATTACGTCCAACAACCGCAATCAAGCTTAATTCTTCCATAACAGACACGTTATCAGCTCCTAAGCTTGATTTTAACTCTTGAACTATTTCATATTTATATTTTTCAACTGAATCAGCTGAACAAACAATTGAAACAGTGTCAATTCCCGTAGGAATATGTTCAATTGATACATTATATCTTTCAAATAAAGATAATACCTTTCTTACATAACCAATTTCATTAGACATATGATTTTTAAAAATTGAGAAAGATATAAAATTTTTCTTTCCTGCTATACCAGTAATAGGTTGTGTATTATCACTACATTCATCTAAAATTAAAGTGCCCGAATCCATTGGACGATTAGTATTTTTAATATTAATAGGAATATTTAAAGACTGAATGGGGAAAATTGTTTCTTCATGCAAAACATTAGCTCCCATATATGATAATTCTCTTAATTCATGATAAGTGATTTCTTTAATTGCCATCGGATTTTCTACAATACGTGGATCCGCAACTAAAATACCAGATACATCAGTCCAATTTTCATATAAATCAGCATGAATAGATTTAGCTAAAATAGAACCAGTTACATCAGACCCACCGCGGCTTAAAAGCTTAATATCACCATTTGGATAAGAGCCATAAAAACCTGGTACAACTATTTTTTCGGATGTAATAAAGGCTTCCTTAACTAAAGGTTCCGTCTTATCATAATCAATCTTAGCTTCATAGTCAAACTTAATTAAATCCTTAGCATCTTTAAAAGTATAACCTAAATATGAAGCCATAAGCTTAGCCGTTAAATACTCACCACGACTAACTAAATAATCCTCACTAATTCCTTTTTTCAATTCACTATGAATATGATCAAGCTCAGATTTAATATCAAAATCAAGTTTTAACGATTCCTTAACATCAATAAATCTTTTTTCAATCATATTCCAAATATCATCATAAGGAACACTAAATTTAATATGTGCATGTAAAATATACAGCAAATCCGTTATTTTTGAATCATGTGAATCACGCTTACCTAAAGCACTAACTACAACTATTCTTCTTTCACTATCAGATTTAATAATATCATAAACTTTTTTAAATTGCTTTTCCTCAGAAAGGCTTGAGCCTCCAAATTTTACTACCTTTAACATAATTCCTCCTACAAGCTTCTTAAAGCATCAACTAAAGCAGTTTTACTCTTTGTTTTTTCGTCAATTGTTTTAATAATTTTAGCAGGACAACCCGCAACTACAACATTAGCCGGAACATCCTCAATAACAACCGCACCTGCTGCCACAACAGAATTTTCACCAACTGTACAGCCTTCAATTACAACAGCATTTGCTCCAATTAAAACATTATCACAAATTGTAACAGGCTTAGCACTTGCAGGTTCAACAACTCCCGCAAGAACAGTACCAGCACCAATATGACAATGACGACCAACTATTGCTCTTCCACCTAAAACAGCTCCCATATCAATCATAGAGCCTTCTCCTACAATGGCGCCGATGTTAATTATGGCTCCCATCATAATAACCGCATTATCATGAATTTCTACTTCGTCACGAATAATAGCACCCGGTTCAATACGAGCATTAATATTTTTCTTATCAAGAAGAGGAATAGCGCTATTTCGCATATCATTTTCAACAATATAATCCAAAATAAGCTCTTTATTTTCTACTAATACAGGCTCAATATCTGACCATTCACCAAAAATTACATAAAAATTATTAGAACCAAAAACCTTTGCTTTAGGAAATCTAATTTCTTCCTTAGCATTTAAATAAACCTTAACAGGAGTTTTCTTTTTAGCATTTTTAATATAATTTATAATATAATTTGCATCCATTAATCTTTCCCTCCAAAAAGTACATCTTCCATATCATACATTCCTTTTCCCTTTGAGATTAACCATTTAGCACCAAGTAAGGCTCCTTTAGCAAATATCTTTTTAGAAAATGCCTCATGCTTTAAAGAAAAAACCTCATCAAGACCCGCATAGATAACCTCATGTTCACCAACAATTGTACCGCCACGAACAGAATGAACACCTATTTCACCTAAAGGCTTACGTTTAGACGCTCCCTCACGACCATAAATACAGGGTATTTTATCATTTCCTTCAATTGAATCAATAAGCATTTTGGCAGTCCCTGAAGGTGCATCAGCCTTTTTATTATGATGTTTTTCAATTAATTCAACATCAAATGATTCTCTTAAAATTGGTGATATTTCTCTTACAACACGGTTCATTAAAATAACACCTAAAGAAAAATTAGAGCTATAAAGCACAGGAGCATAATTTTTTAAATCGTTTACAAGCTCCATTTCATCTTCTGTATAGCCTGTTGTTGCAATTACAACAGGCTTATGTGTTTTTTTAACATATTCATGAATTTTAAAAATATTTGAATGATGCGAAAAATCAATGATAACATCTGATTCAATTCCTTCAAAATTTTCATTATATCCAGGAGCAACAATACCACTAATAATATCATCTGATGATATTGAATCAGCTACAACATGACCCATTGCTCCGTATCCAACTAAACAAATTTTCACTTTATTTCATCTCCTAATCTATCAATTTCTTGATGTAATACTTCTTTTTTAGGGCCCATCTCATCAAGAGGAAGGCGAACATGTCCAACCTTAAAGCCCATATAATTTAGGGCTTCTTTAACTGGAATAGGATTTGTTTCTAAGAATAAATCATTAGCTAAGGTTAAATATTTTAGCTGCAATTTATAAGCATCCTTATAATTACCTTCAAGCATTAAAGATGTAATTTGATGAACAACGCTAGGAGCAATATTAGCAAGAACAGAAATTACGCCATCACCACCTAAGCTCATAATAGGAACTATTTGATCATCATTTCCTGATAACATTGAAAAATTATCATCTATTAAAGTCGCAACCTTTGCAACAAAACTAATATTACCAGAAGCTTCTTTAATACCACAAATATTAGGAATTTCCTTTAATTCCTTAATTTCTTCGTATGTTAAAGACATACCAGTTCTTGAAGGAACATTATACATAATAATCGGAAGCCTTGTCGATTTAGCAACCTCACTAAAATGCTTAATAATACCTGTATGATTAGTTTTGTTATAATAAGGAGTTATTACAAGTAAAGCATCAGCACCTAATTCTTCATATCTTTTAGAAGCTAAGCACGCAAGCTTAGTCGAATTAGAACCACTTCCTACAATAACCGGAATTTTGTGATTTACTTTTTTAACTACAAATTTTACAACCTCATCCTTTTCTTCTTGACTCATCGTCGCTGCCTCAGCTGTTGTACCTAAAACAACAAGTCCATCAGTATGACTTTTTAGATGAAAATCAATTAAATTTGCAAGTACTTCAAAGTTGACATTATCATTTTCATCAAATGGGGTTACAAGTGCTACATAAGATCCTTTAAATTTCATTATCATCTACCTCGATTTCTGTATCAAAAACGTGTTTTGATGGTCCTTCCATATATATATTATCATTTTCTTTAGTAATTTTTAAAATACCATATGGAAGATGCATATAGCAATAATCACCAACAAGCCCAAGTTTATTTAAGGTAACAAAAGCACTACAAGCACCCGTACCACACGCCAGCGTATAACCTACTCCTCGTTCAAACGTTCTTATTTTATAATTAATATCATCCATTTTTTCTACAAAATTAACATTTGTTTTTTCTTTAAATAAAGGATTATTCGAAATAAATGGTCCTATATTTAAAGAAATCATTTCTTCTATATGATCAGTAATTAAAACCGTATGAATTGTTCCCATAAAAAAACTATATGTTACATATTCCTTATTATTAAATAATATCGGAAGCCCAAAATAATTTTTATTTTCTGAAGCTTTAATCATATTGTTATCAAATAAAGGATGTCCCATATTAATTTTTACTCGAAAATCGTTAAGAAGTCTAGAAATAACTTCTACCTTCATTGTTCCAGCACCGGTTTTAACATCAAAACTGTTAGAATTTACAATTCCATTTTTCACTACGTAATGACTGAAACAACGAATACCATTGCCACACATAGGTGCCATAGAACCATCCTTATTATAAAATAACATTTCTAAGGGATTCTTTTTTACAACAATAAAGCCATCAGCACCAATGCTTAAATGCTCTTTAGTTAAATTAATAGCTAATTTTTGGTAACAAACATTAGGCTCATATTCTGTAATAATAAAATCATTGCCTAAGCCATGATATTTAGATATTTTCACTTACCTCACCTCTAATAATGTCTTCAAGAGTTTGCCTTTTTACAGCAAGGAAATCACCACTAGAAGATACAAATACTACTGCTGGTCTTAGGGCCTTATTATAATTTGAAAACATAGAATAGCCATAAGCACCTGTTGATTTAACAACAAGTAAATCGCCCTCACCCGCTTCTGAAAGCTTTGTATCTTCCATAATAATATCTCCTGATTCACAGCATTTACCAGCAACAGTTATAATTTTCTTAAGACTGTCCTCTTTTCCGACAACAAAGCCCTCATATTTAGCTTGATAAAGTGCTGGTCTAATATTATCTGTCATACCACCATCAATAAAATAATATTCACGATGAGGCGTATGCTTAACTGCCCCAATTGTGTAAAGAGTTGTACCAGCCTCACAGACGATTGATCTACCTGGTTCTATCATTAAATGTGAAATTGTAACACCATTTTCCTTTAATTTTTCTTCTGTATGCTTAACAATGAGACCAACAATATCTCTAACGGCCATAGGATGATCGTCTTTTGTATATCTAGCACCAAAGCCACCGCCTAGATTTAATGCCATAGGCTCTTTAAAGTTTTTAAGATATGTAACTAACTTATCAATAGCGGCATAAAAGCCCTCAATTTCAAAAATTTGCGAGCCAATATGGGAATGAAAGCCTTCTAATATAACATTCTTTGAATTTTCAATTCCTTTTAAGGTCTTATTTAAATCCTCTGAATCAATCAACATTCCAAACTTTGAATCTATATGGCTTGTTACAATAAATTTATGAGTATGAGCTTCAACACCTGTATTTAGTCTAATAAGACAGCTAACCTTTTTATTTAAAGTGCTTGCAACACGCTCAATATGACAATAATCAGCGTAGGAATCAATTACAATATGAACTACACCATTTGAAATTGCATATTCAAGTTCTTCAATTTGTTTATTATTTCCATGAAAATATAAATGAGTTGGGTTCATTCCAGCCTTTAAAGCGGTATAAATCTCACCCATTGATACAACATCAGCGTAAAGCCCTTCTTCTTTACATAATTTATAAATATGTAAGATTGATAAAGCCTTAGATGCATATAAAACATCAGTTTTAAAATAATTTGATTTAAAGCTTTCTTTATATTCCCTCATAATATTAATAATATTATTCTCATTAAAAACATATAATGGTGTACCATACTTTTCTTTAAGTTCTTGATAATTAATTGTCATATAGACCTCCTAAATATAAAAAATGGAAGCTAGAGGCCTCCATTTCATTGTCAAAAAAGAATTATTGTTAGCGCCTCTACTATTACTAGTAGGAGTACTATAGATGTTTTCTATAGTCCCACAAAATAGCCATGCCTAGCTAAAATGTTCGGCGATGATTACCTTTCCTTTACTTCTAAGGACGCCTCCTCCATAAAGTACTATGATGCACCGCTACCTCTATTTTATTTATACATAAATAATACCATAAAAATTTCTTTTTGCAAGCATTTTACTAATTTCTATTTATTTTGTGTAATTATTTGACTGATAAATTTTTTGAAATGCGTTCTTCCTAAATCATTAGGCTTAAAAACGGCACAATCAAGCAGCATATTTGTAAATTCCTTACCTATTTCATCTTCAAATATCTTACTGATATTATCTTTTGTAAAATTATAATTATTAATAAAACTCATTACCCAATCCTCATGCTTCTTTAAAGAGGCATCCTGAGTTGTTGAATGAGTAAGTATTCTTTCCTTTAATAAAGTTATTTCTTCCTTTAAACGCTTAGGTAAAATGGCAAAGCCCATAATTTCAAAAAGGCCAATATTTTCTTTTTTAATATGTAGGTATTCTGCATGAGGATGAAATATTCCTAGAGGAAACATTTCACTTCTTCGATTATTTCTTAAAGCTAAATCCAAAATATAAGAACCTTTATAAAGATGCAAAATTGGTGTTATTGCATTATGAGGTTCAGTATCATTAGCAATAATATTAGATTCTAAATCATCATATTTACGCCATTTATTTAAGATTTTAGTTGATAGATTAATTAGTCCGTCTTTATTCTTGCCCTCAAGTCTTATGACACTTACAGGCCAATCTAATAGTTTAATATTTATATCATCAATACTATCTTCATAAATAGATTTAGCCTTAACAATTGGAAAATTATATTTTCCCGTATGAAAATGCTCGTGTTGTAAAATACCGCCACCAACAATCGGTAAATCAGCATTAGTACCAATAAAATAGGTTGGGAACATATCAACAAAGTCAAACATATATTTAAATGTTTTTTCACTCATCTTAAACGGAATATGACGAGCGTTTAGCACAATTGAATGCTCCAAAAAATATGGATATGGACTATATTGAAAATAAAACTGTTCACCCGCAAGCGTAATTGGTACAATTCTTAAATTGTCTCTTGCTGGATAATCAAGACGGCCATGATAACCAACAGCCTCTTTACATAACAAACATTTTGGATAGTTAATGCTTTCCATATTTAAAAGCTTTTCTTTAGTTTGACTATCCTTTTCAATTCGCGACTGGTTAATCGAAATAACCATCTCACCATAAGGTGTTTTTGTATTAAAGAAAATATTGTTAGAAAATAAATTTCTTTTAATATAATTGCTACTTAGACTTATATTATATAAATACTCTAAAGCCTTAGTGCTTGATTTTTCGCTTATACTATAGAATTCTCTTATGATAGCTGATGGGCGAGGAACAAATACATTCATTATCGTTGCATCAAAAGCATCTTTAGCTTCGGGTGTATTTTCAATTATTCCCATATTAGCCGCATAATTTATAATAGTATCTAAAATCATATAAAGAGGTTCAGGGTGAGATGTACCTTCATCAATATAATCAAGATTTAAATATGCTAGGATACGATTAGTTGTATATATCCGGTCTTCTTCTTCAATTAAATGAGAATCGATTGCATATTGTACAAGCGATGCAATCGCATCACTTAAGGATTCCGTATCCTTTGGAAGTCGTCTTGGTCCTCCACAAGCACTAACCTCAAAGAAAGCACCATGAATACCTGTTTCATCGAAATACTTTTTAGCCATATTTTCTTTAAATTCAACTAAGAAGTCATTATGAACTAAAGCAAGAGCGCACCCTCCAAAACCAGCACCTGTCATTCTTGCTGCAATACAGCCTTGTTCATTTCTTGCGAGTTCAACAATTTTATTGAGTTCTGATGAAGAAACATCATAATTATCTCTTAAAGATTCATGAGATGCATTCATTTGTAAGGCAAAGGTATCTATATCATGTTCTTTCAAAGCTTCATAAGATTTTAGTACTCGCTCCTCTTCAGTAACGACATGTAATACACGGCGATATAATTTATTATCAGGCAAAAGATTTTCAATCATTTCTAAATATTCCTTCGGAATTTTAGTTAATGTTAGAACATTAAAATTGTTTTTAATAATATCCAGTGCTCTTTGACATTCTCTTACTCTTTGTTTATACTTTGAATTTACCTTTTGGCTTGGCTTATTTGTTTGACAAACAACAATTGAATAATCCCCTAAATCATAAGGTATATATTCATAGTTTAGCATATAATTATCTAAAAATAGAGCATTGTTTTCTCTTGCAAGCGATATGGCACATTGGTCCATGATTCCTGAATTAAGTTGTAAATATTCACTTTGAGCTTTATGACATCTCATTGCAAGTTCAAAACTTGTTAGATTTAATTTATAGATTTCGTTTAAAACCGTAGCTGTTAAAACTTCAATGCAGGCACCAGAGGAAAGTCCAGCTTGCTCGGATATTGTTGAATAAAAATAAATATTTAAACCAAAAGGAAAGCTAATACCACTATCTAGCATTGACCGTATTACAGCCTTAGGATAATTAGCGAAGCCATCATTTTTTGCATAATCAAAATCGTTAGTTTTTATAATCCCCATTTCAAAATAATTATCAGAGAAAAAAGCAAAGCTTTTATCACGACGTTTTGAAACTAATGCATAAATTCCTAAATTGATTGCAATCGGAAGAACATGACCTCCATTATAATCAATGTGTTCACCAATTAAATTAATTCTTCCTGGTGAAAAGAATTTATATTCATAGTTACTTCCAAATATTTCTTTGAAGTCTATTTCATAGCTCTTCATCATAATATCACCCTTTACATTTATATATACATTATATAATAAATCATGTTTTATTAAAAGATAATTAGTCTAATTATTATAAATTTGCGTTAAAATATTATCAAGTTTTTCTTCAACTAAAGCTTTTTTCTTTACTTTAGGCTTATTATTGATATTCCCTTTAAAAATTACCTTTAAAGGTGATTTTAAGGTTTTTAAATCTATAAATGGATTTCCATCAAGAACAAGCATATCAGCACTTTTACCAGCCTCAATACTTCCGGTTTCGTTATCGATTCTGGCTATTCTGGCATTAATATGAGTTGCAGTATTAATAGCAAAGGCATTAGATACATGACAAAAATTTTTAAAATAGATAATTTCACGCCACATATTATAGTGGGTGACATAAGGACAAGCTGTATCTGTACCAAGCCCTACTAAAATATTATTTCCAAGACAAGCCTTGGCACATTCAACAATTCCTTTAAATACTAACTCACCATTATAAAGCCCAGTATCATCACAGTATAAATCTTTTTTATTAAAATATTTAAATACTACTGCTGGAGAAATAGTACATACATGTGCAGCATTCTTTTCCTTAAATAAGGAAATCATTTCCTCATTCAATTTAGCACCATGCTCAATCGTATCTACACCATTTAGAAGGGCAACTTCTACTCCTTCAGGTGATTCCACATGAGCTGCTACCTTATAACCATAAGAATGAGCAGCCGATGTAATAGCCTTAACTATTTCCGGTTGCATCTTTAAAACACCAGGTTCTCCCTTTACCTTAGAATCCAATACACCACCTGTAATCATAAGTTTAATAAGATCTGGCTTTGTAGCCTTTATCTCATCTAAATACTTTAATGCAGAAGAAACATCTGTTGCTTCATATGCAAGTACTCCTGCCATATGACCACAAGGAACTGAGATAGCCATGTTAGAAGCTAATATACGTGGCATTTTTTTAGAATTCAAATCTCTTAGTTTGGAATCAATATCAGATAGACCACCAACAGTTCTTATTGTTGTAACACCACTTTGAAGTTCAATCTTAGCATATTTTTTACATAATGATGTTACAATTTTTCTTGTAAGAAAATGCTTCATTAAAAAATCAACAGTTTTCTTATTTTGGTTTTTACCGCCATTAGGATTTCCAGACCCTGGCAAATGAACATGCAAATTGATTAAGCCTGGCATTAGATATTTGTTTTTTAAATCAATAATTTTATAATCCTTATATGGCAAAATGTTTTCTGTTATATCTTCAATAATATCATCTTTAACAACAACTGATTTACCCTTTATTAAAGAATCACTAATTCCATTTATAATATTACAATTTGTAAGTATATATTTCAAAATAGCACCTCATTTTAATATGATTAAAGTTTAGATAAAAAAAGGCTTAATATAGATTTCTCTATATTAAAGCCTTCTATTATTCTCTAACCCATCTTGTAACAAAGTAACCTCTATTTAAGTTAGAAAACTGTCTTTTTAAGCTTTCAGTTAGAGGACATCCTAAGATGTTCTTGTAATCTAAACTAATTTCTTTGTCATTTCTATCTACAGCTCTAAGCTTTTCGACATTGTTATTATTTTCCTGATAATAAATTTTAATATACATTTCTTTACCTTCTTTCTATTTAAAGTATAGCACGCTTAACAATTTAATGCAATACTTTTTTGTAAAGTAAATGTGACATTTTTAATAAATATATATATTTTATCGATTTCAATGAAAAAATTGTAAAAAAATAGCTTTTTATGCTAATTTAATATAAGTTTTAGCTTATTCTTCCTTACAGGTGCACATAATTTTTAAGATTTCATCGTCTGTTTGGGACATACCAAGACGAGCCATTTTACCTACATTTTCAATTGTAGCTTCAACACATGATGTAATTAGGCCTTCACCTGATTTAAAACGTTCATTATGTAATGCCATGTAATAGCCAAGTAAAGCTGAATCAATCGCTTCTGCTATTTTAGCTGCACATGATGGCTTAGCACCATCACAAACCATACCAGAAATTATACCAAGAGCATTAACAATTGTTTGTGAAATTAAATCAATACTTCCACCCTTTAAATAGCAAATACCACAAGCAGCTCCAATCGCCGCAAGTGTAGCTCCACAAAATGCAGATAATCTTCCTATTTCCTTCTTTTGATCAAGTGTAATTAAATCTGAAACAATTAAAGCTCTTAACATTGCATCATTTGAAGCATTAAGATTTTTAGCAAAAACATAAATAGGCATTGATGCGGTAATACCTTGATTCCCACTACCAGATAAAATTATTACCGGTAAGGGACAACCGCTCATTCTTGCATCCGAGGCAGCAGCCGCATATGCTCTAGCACTCACATTCGTATCATTACCATATGTATCTAAAAGGAGTCTACCAATACCTGCTCCATAATGACTTTTTAGGCCTTCTTTAGCAATCGCAAGATTATAATTTATTTGTCTTTGTAATATATCTTTCAATTCTTTTAAATCAACAGTATTGGCAAATTCAATAATATCAACCACATTTAAGCTCTGATGTAGTTTTGCATCAGCCTGAATTTCTTCAAAATTTTTATCAAGAATGATATTGCCATTATACTCTTTATGACAAATATTAGTATGTTCTCCCGCAATTGCAACCTTAGCACGATTACCACTTATATCATAGCCCTCAAGCTCAATATATAATCTATAAGGCTTATTAGATGGCATAACCTTAATATTTTCAAGTTTTAAATATTCCCTTATTTTTAAAGAGTCGCTATCATCAAGGGTTTCAAGCACACTAAATCCATTATTAAGACTCTTAGCATAATATCCTGCTGCTATTGCAGCCTCAAGTCCTTTTAATCCATTTGTTTTAGGCACAATAACGGATTTAACATTTTTTATAATATTACCGCAAATTGTCGCATTAGTTTTTTGAGGAATAGAACCTAAAAGTTCAACTAAAGCTCTTGCACAATAGGCAAGGGCAATTGGCTCGGTACATCCCATAGCTGGAATTAACTCATGCTTTAATATTTCAATATAATTATTGTATTTTACTTCATCTAACATATTATTCGTCCTTCATATCACGTTTCATAAGCTTTAAAGATTCAACATCAATCGTTGAATTATTAAATAAAATATTATATAAGGATTCAATAATCGGCATTTCTAAATTATTAACCTTAGCAATTTTATATATTTCATTAATTGTATTCAAGCCCTCAATAGTACCATTTTGATTATATGAAAGACTTGCATCCTTCGTATAATGAAAACCATAGCTATAATTTCTACTTTCAAGAGAATTACAAGTAAGCATAATATCACCAATACCTGCTAAACCATATAATGTTTTCGGATTTCCTCCCACAAAGCTAATTACACGTCTTATTTCATTAAGTCCTCTTGTAATAATAGCATTTTTTGTATTAGCACCCATATTAGCCCCATCAATCATTCCACAGATAATTGCAAAAACATTTTTTATAGCACCACAATATTCAACACCAATAATATCATCAGTAGTATACACCCTAAAATGAGCATTATTAAAAATAATTTGAAGCTGACGTGCAATATTTGTTTTATCCGATGCAATTACAACCGCAGTATTTTTACCATCCATAACTTCACTAGCAAAGCTTGGTCCTGATAAAACCGCTAATTTTAAATTTTCATTTTCTTCATAAAATAAAGATGATATGCTTCTACCATTATATAATCCCTTTGATGTAAAAAGATAAATCTTTTGTCTATTATTTTGAATAATAGAATTCATAAAAGAATAAATTGTCGCAACCGGGATTGCAACTACAATTATATTTGAAAAAGAAACAGCCTCATCAATAATTGATGTAGCTTTAATATTTTTATTAAGCTTTATATTCTTAAAATAGTTAGAATAGCCATTATTAATTGCTTTTGCTGCTTCTTCCTTTCTTGCATAAACTAAAACATTGTATCCATTAGCTGCAACCACACTTGCAAGGGCAATACCCCAATGTCCTGCACCTATTATCGTAACATTTGCCATAAAATCACCACTGGTATTTTACCACAATAAGAAAATAATGTATATAAAGTATATAAAAAATAATTAGCATTTTTGCTAATTATTACTAACAAGATTATATTTTTTCCATTTACCGCTGCGCCATCTAAAAATAAATATTACAGCCCTTGAGCATTCATCAATTGCCATAGATATCCATATTCCTACAAGTCCTAAACCTAAGAAGGTATAGGAACCGAAAAGAAATGAACCAAACACTGCTACAACCCAGCAAAAAATAATAGCTAAAATGGTCGGAAACATTACATCACCACTTGTTTGAAGACTTCTTACAAAAACAATATTAAAGGCTCTGCCTATTTCTAAGAATATTTCCACAAACATAATTTTATGTCCCAATGCCAAAAGTTCAGGATCATAAACATCAAAAATTTTAAAGGCATAGTTAGAAAGTATGAAAAATAAAATTGCTATGGTTGTTGAAGCACAAAGTGAAATAAGAGCTGTTTGTTTAACCTTTTTATTTGTATCAACAGTTCTACCTGCACCTAAAAGCTCACCAATAATAACCTGCATAGCCTGTGAAATTGCCGATGTAAACATATAAGTTACCATCGCAAACATTGAAGCATATGTCTTAATATTTCCCATACCAATATTATTACCATTATATTTTACAATCTGATTTGCACAAAGCTGAATAATAATTTGGGATGAATTATAAGAAACTGATTCTCCACCTGATGGAGCTCCTAACTTTAAAAGCTTAATTCCTGTTTGACCCATCTCACTTTTAAAGACCTTAACACTTAAAGGAATACCAACCTTTTTAATATAAATAATAAGCATTAAAATAAAACCAATAATTCGTGATCCTGCACTAGAAATCGCAACACCTAAAATAGGAAGGTCAATTTTAGCGAATACTTTAATTAAAAAATAATTACCAAGAATATTAATCAAATTCACAATTAAATTAATTACCATTGATTCTTTCATACAGCTATTAGCCTTAAGTAAAGATGATAGAGTAGTTGACATGGTTTGAAAGAATAAAAGTCCACCTGTTATCATTAAGTATAACAAGGCATCATTATATGAAAGTTCCGGTACCTGAAGCCATTTTAAAAAGAAACGACCAAGTCCTAAAATAATTAAAGAAAAAAATAAAGAAACAATAAAATTAAAATAAAATGCTACTGAATATACACTTCGCTCATGAGTCTCATCTTTTGCTCCTTTATATTGGGTAATTAAAATAATAGCCGCTGATGAAAAAACGGTAAAAGCATTAATTATCATATTATTAATAACATTAGCATTCGTAATACCATTAACGGCATTTTCATATTTTTTCATCATAAATTGGTCAGAATATCCAACTACAAGTTGTAATAATAATTCAATAAAAATAGGTACAGTTAAAATAAGTAAATATTTTAAAGACATTAAATGATCTTTTTTCAATATAACACCTCGCACAATGTATAGTATTATACTTTTTTTCAAAATTTTTACAAGTATTTTAATAAAAAAAGATGGAATTAATCCATCCAATTATTCTTCAATTTGAAGCTCTTTAATGCTTACCTTACCCATTTTAATATCATAAAATGTATATGAGCATGAATCAATATGTGTTTTACCAAGCGGAACATCAAAGCAAAACAAATTATCAGAAATCATTGTTAAAATTCCTTTTTTAATAATTGTTTTATTCTTTGTCTTGTACTCGCTTACAGTAATTTGACTTCCCTTAAGTTTCTCTAATCCTTCCTTAATTGCGGTATAATCTCGTTCAAAAACGACAGTTTGCTTCACTTTAATCCCTCCTGCCTTTCCTCTTTACTATAATCATTATACCACAAAAAAGAAAAACAAGTAAGCATTTTTTTAAAAAAGTTTATAAATATGTTATTTTATCATTCCTGTAATAAAAATTTCAAGACCTATTGCAATTAAAATAATTCCACCAAGTAGTTCTGTTTTACTTCCAAGCTTTGTACCAAACTTCTTACCAATTACAACAGCAGCAAGACAAATAATAATGGTGACACTTGCAATAATAATAGCCGCAACAATCGCCATTGGAATCGTATATTCAGAAATTGTAAGACCAACCGAAAGAGCATCAATTGAGGTTGCAATAGCCTGAATCATTAACATTTTAATAGTTAATGGCTTATTAGTTACTTCTTCCTCTTCATTTCTATTTTTAATACATTCAAAAATTGTTTTTCCGCCTAAAAAGCCAAGTAAAATTAAAGCCATCCATGGAATAAATTTTTCAATATATTCAATAAATGCATGCCCAATAAAATAACCAATCAATGGCATAATTGCTTGAAATACACCAAATGTAACGGCAATTAAAATATGCTTACTTAGCTTCATGTTAGTTTCATTAAGACCATTGGCCATTGAGACGGCACAGGCATCCATTGCAAGGCCAATACCAAGCAAAAAGCTATTCAAGAAAAAAACAAAGTTCATAAAAACCTCCAAAAAATATAAAAAAAGACCCATGCTTAAAAATAAAGCATAAGTCTCGTTTTTTAAGATTGAGCCTGGAATAATTCCATTTTGTAGACCAATCACTATTTCTAGCAAACTACTCCCTTATAAGGAATAAAACTATTAACATCTTCTATATAGTACAAAAAAAATATCAGTTAGTCAATTCTAATTTACATTATTTTACTCTTAAAATTAAACATTTAAGATATAATTGCTCCCCAGCCTCTAAAAGGGCAGGGTGATCAGGAGATTGAATCCTAAAATCCAAGAATTGAACAGTTCTATTAGCATCATGGGCTGCTTCACTAACCATTTGCATAAATAAATCAGGCGTCATGTGTTGTGAACAAGAAAATGTCAAAAGATAACCACCACTTTTAATTATTTTCATAGCCTGCATATTTATATCCTTATAGCCTCTATATGCTTTCTTTAATGAATCCTTTGATTTTGAAAAAGCTGGTGGATCTAAGACAATTAAATCATATTTATCCTTATTTGCATCATCATGTAAATAATCAAATACATCAACACATTTAGCCTCTAACTGAGTAAAGTCATTTAATTTTGCATTATTTGTTATTTCATCGCAGGCTCTTTTTGAAATATCACAGGCATCAACGTGACTTGCACCATATTTACAAGCATGGAGTGCAAAACCACCGACATTAGAAAAAGCGTCTAAAACATTTCTATTTTTCGTATATAATCTTAAAATATCACGATTAAGCTTTTGATCAAGAAAATAACCTGTTTTTTGACCATTTTCCATATCAACTATCATATGAATATCATCTTCAATAATTTCAACTCGGGGGTCAAATTTACCATATAGGAAACCTTTAACCTGTAATAGACCTTCTTTTTCTCTTACTGGCATATCACTACGTTCATAAATTCCCTTACAACCAGTTAGCTTTACAAGTATATCAACTATATCTTGCTTAATCATATCCATACCAAGTGACATAAATTGAACAGATAAATAATCACCATATTTATCAACGATAAGCCCAGGCAAAAAATCTGCTTCACTAAAAATAAGACGCGTTGCGTCCCAGCCTAAGGTTTTACGGTGCTCTAAAGCATATGAAATTCTTTTTTCAAAAAAATCTTTATTAATTATTTCATTTTCATCAAGTGATAAAATTCGTACCATTATTTTAGAATTTGTATTTAAAAAACCATATGCAACAAATTGGTGATCATATGTATAGACACTACAAACTTTACCATTTTCAATAGGACCTTCAAAATTAATTATTTCATTATTAAAAACCCAAGGATATCCATTTAAAATATTTTCTTCTTCATTCTTATTTAAAATTACTTTTAGCATATTTCCTCACAAACAAAGGGACTTTGGAGTCCCTTTTAATTATAATTTGATATTTAATTTTTTTTCAACATAAAACTTGATTATTTCACAAGCAGCATCAATACCAACACTTGAATCAATTGTTAAATTATATGACTCTGCACGTCCCCACTTCTTATCAGAATAAAAATTGTAATATGAAGCACGTTTTTTATCCATTTTTAAAATGGTCTCCTTAGCCTTTTTAGTATCAAGATTATAATACTTAACAGCTCTTTCAACACGAGCCTCAATTGGTGCTGTAATAAATATATTAACCACATTAGGATTTTCACGAAGTACATAATCAGCACAACGACCAACAATTACACAAGACTCTCTATCCGCAATTGCTTTAATAGCCTCAAATTGAGCTAAGAATACCTTTTGAGATAAACTCATATCAGCTCCAAATGATGAAGGAACAACTCCTGTAAAAAAGCCATCTTTTTTTTCATCATAATTATCTAAAACAGCCTTAGATAATCCACTTTGAGTAGCTGCAGTTGTAATCAATTCATTATCATAGAAATTAACCCCTAGCAGTTCTGCAAGCTTCTTTCCAATAAAACGTCCACCTGAACCATATTGACGACCTATAGTAATAACAAATGACATATAAATTACCTCTTTTCTCCGTCTATATTATATCTTAATTCAATATATTTTTCAATCATAGTATCGTGCAATTATTAAAGAATTTTCACTATTAAGCTCTATTTTAGAATTTATATTCTTAAAATAAGCTATTCCTTTTATATTTATCTTAAAAATCGACAAATCATCTAATTCCTTTATTTTACAAATCTTTTTAATTTTAAGTTTAAAATAGCAATTGTTAAATAAATATCTGTTGTTATAATACTTACCTCGTAATCTGGTGTTTATTTGGCCTTTTATATCCAAAAAACAATTTTCATTTCTTTTAATAAAAATGTATGTATTGTTTTTAGTATTTAAAATTATAATTTCAAGGCTACTAAATATGAGTTCATTAACTCTAATATATATTTTTTGACTAGTTTGATATATTTTTATAAAGCACCATTTGATATAATATACTTTATCCTTTGAATAATTAGTTATAACATTATTCTCTAATACAATTTCATATTTCTTCATTTTTTTACATTTTACCTATTGACATATTCGTTTTTTTTGTTATAATATATCTCGCCTGATTATTTAGGTACATGGCCCGTTGGTGAAACGGTTTAACACACATGCCTTTCACGCATGCATGTATGGGTTCGAATCCCGTACGGGTCACCAGTTGATTTTTCAAGGTTAATACCTTTTGTAGATATCTTCGGATATCTTTTTTTTATTTATTTTTTTGTTTTTTGCTTGTTTTTTTATAAAACATAAAATATTTCCTTGACATATTCGTTTTTTTTGTTATAATATATCTCGCCTGATTATTTAGGTACATGGCCCGTTGGTGAAACGGTTTAACACACATGCCTTTCACGCATGCATGTATGGGTTCGAATCCCGTACGGGTCACCAGTTGATTTTTCAAGGTTAATACCTTTTATAGATATCTTCGGATATCTTTTTTTATTCTTCTTTTAAAGTTTCAAGATTCACTTTATACCCATTTCCAAGCTCAGCTTTTACAGCACCTGCAACATTAATAAAATCCTCGGTGGTTAATTCATCATCAATTATTAAAATTGAAACATTTTTATCCTCAATCATAACCAATGAATCTTTAAATCCCAATTCACAAATAGCATCCTCTAAAGATGTTTCAGTATATTTTAAATAATATAAATCATTTATCTCATTTACCTTAGCCTCAATTTCCAAGGTAGTAAGAGAACCACTTGCAATTTCTTCTTCTAGTTTATCAATCATTACGCTTCTTAAATCTAATATTTCTAATCTTTTACTTGCAAAAGTACTTAAACCAGTTTGTTCTCCTGAATTTGATACCTCTTTAGAATCATCGCTTGTTGTTTTCTTGATATAAAACACTGACAATACAACCACCATCGCTAGCAAAAATATTGGTAATATACTTTTTTTTAACATTAATAAAGCCTCCTAATTTCACTACTAAAATGTATGTTAGGAGACTTTTGATTATGTATTAAATTTATGATAATTTTAATTTTATCCAGTAATCATTTAAAATAACTGTCATTTGTGGATTAAAGCGATAGATTTCATCTAATCCTTTATTATAATTTACAATATAATAATCCTTATAATCTTCAAATTCTTCTCCCGGCATAACAAGTTCATTATAAACAGATTCAATTGGTGATGAATAGCCGACATAAATTGAATTAGCCTTAGCATTATCATGCCTTAACATAAAGGAAATAAATTTATACGCCAAATCTTCATTTTTTACTGTAGAGGGAATGACCATTCCATCACAGAAAAAGTTAGTTCCACAATCCGGAACATAAAAGTCTAAATCAACATCATCATTTTCTTCCATCATTGAATAAATAGCATCTCCTGAATACATTAAAGAAATTGCATATTTACCATCGGGCATTTCCGATAAAAGTTCATCTGTTTTGAAAGCACAATTTACGGTTTTTCTTATTTCTTTAATCCAACTAAAAGCTTCTTCCGTTTCGCTTAAAGAGGTTGTATTCATTGAATATCCTAGTTCCTTATAAGCAACCATAAAACCATCACGTGATGAATCATAATAAGCAACCTGACCATCATATTTTTCATTATGAAGAATTTTAAAGCCTTCTAATATATCTTCTTCAGAAACTTTATTTTTATCATAACAAATACCTACTTTTCCAAAAAAGTATGGTACAGAGTATTTTAAGAAATCGAAGCCATTTTCCTCTTCTTTTAAATCATTAAGTATACCATATAAAGAACTAACAAGCATATTTTGATTAAAGCCCTCTATTCTTGACCAGTCGATTGGTTTAATCATATCATTAACACTTGCCTGCTCAACAGCATAATCTGAAAGTACAACAAGATCATAGGAATCAGATTGCATCTTAGTAATAGCTGTTTCATTAGAATCAAAGGTTGTATAGTTAACACTAACGCCATATTCTTGCTCAAATTCATCAATAAGATCTAAATCTAAATATTCACCAACATTATATATATTAAGTGAATCACCTGATGATTTTTCGCATGAATTTAAGGTAAGAAGCATCAAAAAGCTTAAAATTAAAATATTAATTTTCTTCATTCTTTTCTCTCCTTCCGTCTTTTATCTTGTCAATAACAATTTTAATCACAATAATAAGCATTATAATTGTTGATAAGGCATTAATTGTTGGGTTTATTTTTTTAGCCTCTGTATATAGATAGGTTGAAATATTAAGTTTCGAACCACCGGTAAAATAAGAAATAACAAAATCATCAAAGCTCATTGTAAATGCTATCGCACCTGCGGCAAAAACAGTTCCCTTAATTTGAGGAATAATAGCTGTTCTAATAGCTTTAAGTGGTTTGGCACCTAAATCAAGGGCCGCCTCTAAAATATTAGGATCTAAAGCCTTAACCTTAGGATATACTGTTACAACAACATAAGGTGTACAAAAAGAAATATGAGCAATAAGCATGGTAATATAACCCTTTTCAACTCTTAAAGAAACAAAAAGTAATAATAAGCCTATAGCAGTTACAATATCAGGATTCATAATAGGTAAATTATTCCCCTGTAAAATTAAATTTCTAATTTTTTTCCTTTGTTTAGTTAAGCATATCGCCGCAATTGTACCAATTATAACCGAAATAATAGTTGACAAAACAGCTATAATTATAGTATTTAAAATAATTTGAAGGACTCTAGTATCCGTAAAAAGCTCTTTATACCAGGAAAAAGTAAATCCACCCCAATGAGTAACACTTCTTGCATCATTAAATGAAAAAACTACAATACTTACTAAAGGAACATAATAAATAATGAAAAAAATAATCATCAAAACTTTAGAATAAATTTTCGACTTACTTGTTTTCATATTCTTCCTCCTTATTTAATTTAGACATTAAAAGCATAATTGCTAAAATAATTATTAGCATAATTAAGCTTATAGCACTTCCGAATGACCATCTTGAATTTGTAATAAACTCCGTTTCAATTAAATTACCAATTAAGAAGTAACGCCCTTCACCTAAATATTTAGTAATCGTGATTGTCGTTGCACATGATAAAAAGGTAATCGTTACACCTGAAAGAACACCTGGTAATGAAAGAGGTAAAATTACTCTTCTTAATGTTTGATAGTTTTTAGCACCAAGATCGGTAGATGCCTCAATTAAACGCGGATCTAATTTTTCAAGAGATGTATAAATAGGTAAAATCATATAAGGAATATAATTATATACCATACCAAAAATAACGGAAAAATCATTTCCTATAATTACATTAACATTTGGATTAAAAAGCTTTACAAATTTTAAAAGAGGACCATCTAAAAGCTGTTTAATCGCAAGCGTTCTTAAAAGCATATTAATCCACATAGGTGCCGTAACTAAAAGAACTAAAATAGCTTGCGTTTGCGGTTTTCTTTTAGCAATAAAATAAGCAATAGGGTAGCAAATAATAACGCATATAATCGTCGCAAGTAAAGCCAAATATAAGCTTTTTAAAATACACTTAAAATATAAACCTGTTTCAAAAAAATGTTTATAATTAGCAAATGTAAAAGAATAAATAGGAAGTTCTGCTGTTTTATCAACTAAAGAATAAATAACTATAAATAGCATTGGTAGGAGAATAAAAACAATTAAAATAAATAAATATGGAATCATAAAAGGCGTATAGCCTATTTTCTTCTTTTTCACCTTTACCACTCCATTTTTTCCATGATATGAATATCATCGGGAGTAAAAATTAAGCCTACCTCTTCATTTACACCATGATAGTCTGTTGTATGAATTAAAAAATCTCTATTTTCTGTTTGAACATGAATTTCATAATGAACACCCTTAAATATTTCAGATATTACAATACCATTAAAAAAGCCTTCATCCTTTTTTACAATATCAATATCCTCAGGTCTAATAACAATATCAACATTTTCATTATCCTTGAAGCCTTTATCAACACATTCAAATTCTTTACCATCAAAGCTACAAAGCAAATCTTTAATCATAATACCATCAATTATATTTGATTTACCAATAAAATTAGCTACAAATCGATTTGCTGGTTCATTATAAACATCAATAGGCGTTCCAACCTGTTGAATTTCTCCATTATTCATTACTACAACCTTATCAGACATTGTAAGTGCTTCTTCCTGATCATGTGTTACAAAAATAAAGGTTATACCCAAATTTCTTTGAATCTTTTTAAGTTCATACTCCATTTCCTGGCGAAGCTTTAAATCAAGAGCTCCAAGTGATTCATCAAGTAATAAAACCTTAGGTTCATTGACAAGGGCACGAGCAATTGCAACTCTTTGTTGTTGGCCACCAGATAATTTAGAAATATTTCGGTGCTCGAAGCCTTCAAGCCCAACTAGGCTAATTAGTTTTAAAACTCTTACCTTTATTTCTTCTTCAATTTGCTTTTTAGATTTTAGAACTTTTTTATTTTTCCCATTTAGGTTGTTTTTTAATCTTTTAAATAAAGAAATATGCTCTTTAATTCTTAAGCCATAAGCAACATTATCATATACATCCATATGGGGAAATAACGCATAATGCTGAAAAACCGTATTTGTTAGTCTTTCATAGGGAGGAATATCTAGTAGATTCTTAGAATCAAAAAGTACTGTACCTGATGTAGCCTCCTCAAAACCACCAATTATTCTTAATGTTGTTGTTTTACCACAGCCAGATGGACCGAGTAATGTAACAAATTCATTTTCATAAATATCTAAGGAAATTCCTTTTAAAACGATATTACCATTAAACTCCTTTGTTAAATCCTTAATCTCAATTAATTTTTTCATTTTGTACCTCCTAACACAGATTTGGATTCTAGATTATTTTTAGATATAAACCTTAATTAATAATCAATTTATTATATCAAAAGAAGAATAAATTTACTATATTAAACTAAAAATAAAAAAAGATTTTTGAATCTTTATAATTCAAAAATCCATTTAACATTAATTAAATTTCTTGGCCACTTGTGATACAAGCTTCATATCACATTTTCCTTGGAAATTAGTCTTAAAATGAATCATAACATTCTTTAAAGACTTATCATCAAGTTTAGTGATTTCAGATTCAATTTCTTCTTCTGACATAAGCTTAGGTAAATACTTTTCAAGTAAGCCCTTTTGATAAGCAATAACTGATGCTTGTTCTTCACGACCAGCTTTTTTATATGTTTCGTACTCCTCATCAAGCTCTTTAATTGTTTTGTTAATTAAAACTAATGTATCACCATCAGTCAAGCTTGCATTTTGAGTTTTAAGCTCAACAGACTTAAGCATACATTTATTAATCAAAACAGAATATACTCCTCTAGCATTTTGATCATGGGCTTTCATAGCCTCCATATTTGCTTTCTTCAAATCATCAAAAATCATAACATAATCTGTATTAAACAGATTTTCACCTCTTTCTTCTTTTATTATACATCAACTTTAACGTTATTAAAAGGAAAAGCTACATCGAAGCTATCATATAAACAATTAAAATTATGCCTAAAACAATACGATAAAAACCAAAGACCTTAAAGTCATGTCCTTTAATATACTTAAGTAAAAACTTAATTACAACAATCGAAACTAAAAATGCTACAATTGATCCAATACCTAAAAATGCTAGTTTAGACCCCGAAATTGCATTTCCATCAATAAAATATTTTACAATTTTTAAAAGAGATGCACCAAACATTACAGGAATTGATAAAAAGAATGAAAATTCTGCTGATGTTTCACGATTAAGGCCAATAAGCATAGCCCCTAAAATAGTTATACCACTTCTTGATGTACCTGGAATTAAAGCTAAAAGTTGTACAATACCAATAATTAAAGCAACCTTCCAAGTGATTTGTTTACAGTCAGAAATCTTAAATTCTCTTTTTTTATTGAAAATTTCAATAACTATAAATAAAATACCATATGCAATAAGCATAATTGCAACTGTAGTAAAATTATAAAAATGTTCATTTAACCAATCATCAAATAATAAACCAATAATCGCAGCGGGTATACAAGCAATTAATACATTAAGCCAAAGCTTCCAGGTATCTTTTTTTTCTTCTTGTGTCTTTGTTTTAGAAAATGGCCATAGTTTTGAGAAAAAGCAAATAACTACCGCTATAATCGCACCAAGCTGAATCACTACTAAAAATAAATCCCAAAATGATTTACTATATAATGCTTCAACATTAAGCCATTCATCAAGTAAAATCATATGGCCTGTAGATGAAATAGGAAGCCATTCTGTTATTCCTTCAACAATTCCATACAAAATAGCTTTAAGCATATTTAAAAATGCTGATAAAATCATAATAATAACCTTCTCTCTATTGGTTTAATTATAATTTATCTAATATAATATTTCAACTAAAAATTAAATTTCATATTTGACACTAAAAATTAAATTTCATATTTGATAATAAAAAAAGTAACCAGCCGCTCCATAAAATAGAGCCTATAGCAGTTTACTTGTAAATATATTATATTATAAATAAATGAAAAGCAAGTTTCTATTTCATAAATGGAATTTTTTAGAAAATTTATGCGAACATTACAATTCTGCAAAGGTGTGGCAAAATCACTGAAAATGTTATTTCATGTATTTAAAATAATGCCTTATATATAGTAATAAATAAAAGCCTTAATTCACAAAAAATTCAAATCCGTACTAGGTTGTACAATATGTAAAAAAGAAAAAAAGCCTAGAAATAATCTAGACTTTTAACGCTTCAAATCTGGAGGCCCGGGACGGATTTGAACCCCCGCATCAGGCAGTTGCAGTGCCTTGCCTTACCACTTGGCTACCAGGCCATTTTTAAAGCTCTTTTATTATACCAATAACCAAAATCAATGTCAATGATAAAATTAAAAAAAGTAAAATTCTTACATTTTTATCGAAAATTAGCACTCTATCATTGACAGTGCCAAAAAAAGTGCTATACTATTAGTGTAGTAAGAAATTGCTACGGAAAGGATGATTAAAATGATGCAAAACGAAAACCTAGAAAATGATGAAAATGTTCTAGAAAAATATGGTCGAGATGTTGTCGAGCTTGCTCGTCAAGGTAAAATTGATCCTGTTATTGGTCGTGATGACGAAATAAGACGTATTATTAAAATTCTTTCAAGAAAAACTAAGAATAATCCCGTTTTGATTGGTGAACCAGGTGTAGGTAAAACTGCTATTATCGAGGGACTCGCAAGACGTATTGTTTCAGGTGATATTCCTGATTCTTTAAAAGATAAAACAATTTTTGAACTTGATATGGCTTCTCTTGTTGCCGGAGCTAAATATCGTGGTGAATTCGAGGAACGTTTAAAAGCAGTCCTTAAGAAGATTAAGGAATCTGAAGGAAAAATAATACTATTTATTGATGAAATTCACTTAATTGTTGGTGCAGGTAAGGTTGATGGTGCTATGGATGCTGGCAATATTTTAAAACCAATGCTAGCTCGCGGTGAATTGCACTGTATCGGTGCTACTACGCTTGATGAATATCATAAATATATTGAAAAGGATCAAGCTCTAGAGCGTCGTTTCCAAAAGGTTATGGTAAGTGAACCTACTGTTGAAGACACTATTTCTATCCTAAGAGGTTTAAAGGAAAGATTTGAAGTCCATCATGGTGTTCATATTAAGGATAATGCGGTTATTGCAGCAGCTGTTATGTCAAATCGTTATATAACGGATCGTTTCTTACCTGATAAAGCTATTGACCTAATTGATGAGGCCTGTGCTTCTGTAAGATTAACACTTGACTCAATGCCTGTTGAGCTTGATAATATTGAAAGACGTATTAATCAAATCAAAATTGAATTAATGGCTATTAAAAAGGATAATGATGCTTCTTCTTTAAAGCATGCAGAAGAGCTTGAAGCTGAGCTTAAGGATTTAAATGAAAAAGATTCAGCTTTAAAGGATAAATGGTTGAAAGAAAAAGGCGAAATTAAGAATCTAAAGGATAAAAAGGCTATTCTTGACCGCAAGCGTTTCGAACTTGAAACAGCTTATAACCAAGGTGACTTTGAAAAGGCATCTAAGCTTCAATATCAAGTAATTCCTGCTCTAGAAAAAGAAATATCCGATTTTGAAAATCAAAATAAGGATAATAAGTTATTGTCTGAAACAGTATCTGATGAAGATATTGCTCAGGTTGTATCTAAATGGACTAATATCCCCGTTTCTAAGCTAATGCAAGGTGAACGTGAAAAGGTATTAAAACTTGCTGACAACCTTAAACGGCGTGTTATTGGCCAAGATGAAGCCATAACCTTAATTTCTGATGCTATTATCCGTCAACGTGCTGGCATTAAAGATGAAAATAGGCCTATCGGTTCATTCATGTTCTTAGGACCTACCGGCGTTGGTAAAACTGAGCTTGCAAAAGCTTTAGCCTCTGAGCTTTTTGATAGTGAAACTCATATCGTTCGTATCGATATGTCAGAATATCAGGAAGCACATACAGTTGCTAGATTAATTGGTGCCCCTCCTGGATACGTAGGATATGATGAGGGTGGACAGCTTACAGAAGCAATTAGACGTAATCCTTATTCAATTATTTTGTTTGATGAAATCGAAAAAGCCCACAAAGATGTATTTAATGTCTTACTTCAAATCCTCGATGATGGTCGTTTAACTGATGGACAAGGTAAGGTTGTTGATTTTAAAAATACAATTATTATTATGACATCTAATTTAGGTGCTGAGCTTCTTCTTGAAGACCCTAAGAACAAAAAGGGTGTTATTGATTTAATAAAGAATTACTTCAAACCAGAATTTTTAAATCGTATTGATGAAATCATTGTCTTTAACCCATTAACAAAGGATGTTCAAATTAAGATTGTTGATAAGATATTACATGAGCTTGATCTTCGTCTTCTTGCACAGGATATTCATATCAAATATACTGATTCCTTAAAGCACTATATTATTGATCAAGCATTCGATATAACCTATGGAGCAAGACCTATTCGACGTTTTATTCAAAAATATGTTGAAACTTATATCGCAACAGAAATTATTAAATCTAATATTAAGCCTGGAGTTAGTTATGTTCTTGATTCACAAGGTGGAGATTTAAGAATTTTACATGAATAAAAAAATTTCGGAAGTGATTATTCACCTCCGATTTTTTTATTTTAAAAGATCAATTTCAAGTAAATCAATTGGTCTTTTTATTTTATAGGTTGGATGATACTCATCTAAATTATAAATTCGTTCGTAGCCATATTCACAAACAACCGATTTAATTTTAGCATTATTACAAGTTTCCATATCAACATGTGAATCTCCAACATATAAAACTTCTTCTTTATTTAGTCCATATTTATCTAAAATGTAATTTATTCCCTTGATATCAGGCTTAGTGCCAATTAGAGGTGATTCACCTAAGGCCTCATCAAAAATTCCTTTAAAAAAATAATCAATCATGGGCTTTACATCACTATCAAGTTTATTTGAAAGTACAAATAGCTTATACCCTTGTTTTTTGAGTTTTTCAAGTGTAGCTGACATTTGAGGAAATTCTTTTGTTTTAGATATCCGATATTCCTGATATTTTTTTAAATATATCCTAAGGACCTTTTGATAATCACTATCTAAAACAAAACTTGTTTTTGACTTTTCTCTTGAATGAGCAATACTTCTTGTAATAAGTTCCTTTATGCCATCACCAATATAATAAATTGCTTCTTCTTTAGTTATTTTAGAAAATCCATTTGAGACTAATCCTTCATTAATAGAATCCATTATTCCTATAATAGAATCCGTTAAGGTCCCATCAAGATCAAAAATAAGGGCTTTTATCATAATTTAATTTCATCCTTTTTATGATAATTAAAATCATAAATCGTTATTAGATTATTATCATCACACACTGCAAAAGAATTAATTTTATCACCCTTAGGAATTGAAATAGAACCTGGATTTATCATTATACAATTATCTTTTTGTTCTATAATTGATATATGGGTATGTCCATATAAAACAATGTTTGCATTATCCGGTACAAGATCAAGATGATGGCCATGAGTTAAGTAAACATCTTTACCATTTAAGCTTGTAAAGTGAGGTGTATCGATTTTAAAGCTTAAAACCATCTGGTCTACTTCAGCATCACAATTGCCACAAACTGCCTCTATATTTGAAGAAAGAGGATTTAAAAGTGCGATACATTCCTTTGGTGCATATTCTTCAGGTAAATCATTACGTGGACCATGATATAAAATATCACCTAAAATAATAATCTTATCACATTTAAAATCATCATAGGCCTGTAGTGCTAACTTTAAATATTTAGCACTACCATGAATATCAGATATAATCAAATATTTCATTATTTAAACAACTCCTTAATATCATCCTTTGTCATATGCATAATAACATCATTATCATTTATAACCTCATCAGTTAAATACTTCTTACGATTCTGAAGTTCAACAATCTTATCCTCAATTGTATTTTTATTAATCATCTTAATAACATGAACAATGTTTTTTTGACCAAGTCTATGAGCACGATCTGTAGCTTGATTCATTGCAGCTAAATTCCACCATGGATCATAATGAATTACGGTATCAGCAGTTGTAAGATTAAGACCTGTTCCACCTGCTTTAAGTGATATTAAAAATACCTTTATTTCCGAATCATTATTATACTTATTTACAAGCTCCATACGCTCCTCGGGATTAGTTTTACCAGTTAAAGTTAAATACTTTATTCCCTTTTGGTCAAGACGTTCCTGCATAAATGGGAAAATAGACGTAAATTGAGAGAATATAAGCATACGGTGTCCCTCTTGACTCTTTTCATCAATAATTTCCATTAATAAATCCATCTTTGAATTTGGTACCTTAACATCCTCAAGGAAAAGTCTTGGTTCACAAGCAAGTTCTCTTAATCTTGTAAGAAGGCTTAAAACATGTGAAATCTTGTAATCATCATTTTGTAATTCTCCACGAGCTTGGGCAAGATATGCATCATAAAGCTTACGTTCATCATCAGTCATAAAGCTAAATGAATAATTTTCAACCTTATCTTCAAGGTCAAGTACATCACCCTTAAGACGTCTTAAAATAAATGGTGAAGTCTTTTTATTCAATTCTGCAAGTAAAACTGGATTAGTAAAGTTCTCGTATTGCTTAATAAATTCTGATTTACCCTTTAAGTAGCCAGGAAGAGCATAATCAAAGATTGACCATAAATCTAATAAAGAATTTTCAATTGGTGTACCAGTAAGAGCAAACTTAGAATCAGCTTTAATTTTCTTAACTGCCATTGTTTTTAAAGCATCAGGATTTTTAATAAATTGAGCCTCATCAATTATCATAGTCCTAAAGTTTAATCCTTCGTATTTTTCAATATCCATACGAATAGATTCATAAGATGTAATTAATATTTTATTTTTATTAAATCCATCTTTAATATTTTCTTCCGTTCTTGTTCCACCATAAATAACGGATATTGCAAGATCAGGTGCAAATTTTTCAAATTCCATTTGCCAGTTAAATATTAAGCTTGTAGGAGCTACAATTAAATATGACCTATCTCTTGGCAAGGAATCAATAAGGCTAATAACTTCTAGTGTTTTTCCAAGACCCATATCATCAGCTAAAATACCGCCAAGATTATATTTAGCAAGAACATATAACCATCTAAAGCCTTCTCTTTGATAATCTCTTAAAATACCATTAATATCCTTATTAGGTACCGCCTCATAATTTTTGTATTCAAGTAAATCATTAGAAAAACTATCAAGTAAATTATTTGATTCTATTATATCCTTATATCTTGATGCAATAAAGTATGCTTGATATAAAGGAATTTTTATTTCATCAGAAATATTAGTTACTCCAAGCTCTTCCACTAAATCATTAAATAGATTAGCAGTATCAGCATCAATCGATAAAATAGAACCATCTTCCATCTCAACGTAATGCTTATTATTTTTGTAGCATATTAAAATATCCTTAAGCTCTGACGCGTTATATTTCATTCCCTCAAATGTTAAAGAAATAATTGAATCTGTCATTTTTAAATTCATCTTTTGCGAAGACATTTTAACAAATTTAAGCTTAGAAATACTTTCAGATAAGAAAACATCACCATATTCTTTAAATAAATCAAGGCGATTATTAATAATATCACAAATAGCATCAAAATCATCAATTGTATAATTGTTTGATTTTGTAAAGCCTAAATTACGAATTAAAAGCTTATAATTTTTCTTTTTTAAATAGAACGTATCATCCTTAAAATCACCTTTATAATTAATCAACATCTTATGATTCTGGTAATCAAAATAAGTATCAATTTTAATTTCCTTTGTTGGATGATAATCTAGATAAGTAATTTGATTAGTATACAATGGATAAATATTATTTAAGAAAATCTCAAAATTATTATCATTTAAATCCAAATACTTTTGTTCTAAAAGAGTATTTAATAAGGTTGCATACATTTTATCACTGCCGGAAATCACATAGCAATAATCAGCCATAAATACAAATGTTTTAGAATGTGTTCTAATAATTTGAAAATTTAAATTGTTTAAACTTAATCTCTTTTCATCAACAATAATTTTAACAGGAGGAAGACCTTCTTTAAATAAGATTTTTTTCATATATGAATTATAAGAATAATAGATTGAATCCTTATAAATAGAATAAATAAATGTCATAAATTCATTATTAATCGCAGTTTGTTCAAGCTCTACGGTCATAGCGTGACGATTTAAGTAACAAAGGTCAAGAAGCTTTTGGCTAATTGCTGAAAAATACTTATAATCAAGCTGGTGTGGAGTTTTATTTATCTCAATTGTATGCTTTGTCTCGACTGCTGCTAAAAAAGCTGGTACATCATTGATTCTAATCTCCTCATTTTCAGACTCAAGCTCAAAGGCAAGTAAAATTTTTGACCCAACAATAGAAATAATAGGCATCAAATGATATGAATTTACACATCTAGTAATATTTATTTCCATAAGCTCCTGCATAAGCTCATCTTGCTTAGCATTATTAAAGAAATCCTCTTCACTTTTTTTATCCTTAAATATTTCATTAAGCTTATCTCTTAAAACAAAGAATAAACAAACTTCATGTCTACATAATCCGTTTAAATGACATGTACAATCTCCTTTTGCCTCATGAGCATAATGAAGTGTAACCCTTTTATCATCAAAAATAGCAGACACAATAAAAGAAAGAGTAGGAATTTTAATAATTTCAAACTCAAAGTCTTCAAAATCTTGATGTTGATATAATATATATCCTTCGTTTAGTTCTACAAGACTTGCAGCTGCTTGTCTAATTGTTGAAATTTCAATTTTTGCCATAATATCACCTTTTAAATCTTTTTTTATTATATCATATAAAAATAAATAAGAAAAGAATTGAAATTAAAAAATCTATCTTCTAAGTAAGAAAATAGATTTAAAAAAATTATTTATTTTGCATTTGCATTTTAATTATATCTACAATTTGATTCATTTTTTATTTCTTTATAGTTCCATTTAGAATCATCATTATAAATAATATTACCAGTAACAAGATAACATTTAATTCCAAGGGCTCTTGCTGCATCGCCATCTTCTTTAGTATTGTTACCAAATAAAATCACCTCATCACTTTTTAAATTAAATAGGTCCATAACCTCTTTAAAATATAAAGGATTTGGTTTAGTATATTTTGAATTCTCATAGGTTGTTACATAATCAAAATCCTCAGGCTTTAATCCTATAAAGCCCATTCTTTCTTTAGTCGCCACAAAAGGAAAAATAGGATTCGTTGTAAGCATAACCTTAAGACCTAAGCTTTTAATTTCGTTAATAATTTTTAAAGCTTCTGGATTTGGTTTAGTATATTTGATAGTATCAAGAAAGCTCGTATTATAAAAATCATTAAAAATAGTTTTAAAATCAACTTCTCTTTTAGTGGTTGAATTGTAAAAAGAGTTCCAAAATACCTCTTCATTTGTTTTAGTACCATTATTAAGGTACATTGCCCTCACACCCAAATTAACAAAATTAATAATTTCATCCTTTGTATAACCATAAGGTTCCATGTGTTCAGCCAAAAGCTTAAAATAAGCATGACTAAATTCATCTTCATTTAATGGAAGTAAGGTCCCATCTAAATCAAAAAAAACAGCTTTTAACATTTTTTGCTCCTATTCTACGCTCTTTAAAGAGTCTATCATATCAATTCTTTTTAAATTAAAGTGAGCAATTATATTAACTATTAAAGTAAATCCTAAGGCTAAAAGGGTTGTATAAATAAAGCTTTGAGGTTTAATATGATAAATAAATCTAACATATTCGATTTCAACCGTGCCTATAACCTTTAAAGCAAGAAAATAACCACTTAAAAGCCCAAGAAAAATACCAATAAGCGTTAATATTAAATTTTCACTTGTAATATACCTGTCAACCTCTACATTATAAAAGCCTAATACCTTGAGCGTTGAAATTTCTCTTTTTCTTTCATTAATATTAATATTTGATAAGTTATATAAAACCGTAAAGCTTAGAAGCATTGATAAAACAATAAGAATATAAACAACCTTATTTAGACTACCAAGCATATCTTCTGCCTCCGATATAAGATCATCCATATACAAGACGTTTAAAGCTATTTTATCCTGCATGAGCTCAGTTTTAATTTCATTCTTTAAATTACTATCTATACTAAGATAACAAACACTTCTTTTAAAGTTTAATCCTAAGGACTCATAAAGTTCCTTCGAAATAAAAATAAAATGATGAAGATAATACTCACAACTTGATGAAACTAAAACATTTAACTTTTTACCAGAGGATGTAACTAATTCTAAAGAATCATTATCTTTAGCATGCAAAAGACTTGCAAGCTTTTCCGTTAAAATAACGCCATCATCATTTAGGGCTATTTCTTCTTTAGTTTCGCTATTTTTATAATGAGTAAAAAGCTTATCCTTAGATTTATTTTCAACAACTACCAAAGTTGCATCATAATCACCAACGCTTACATCAAGTGTTTCATAATAAGAACTATCTTTAATTCCTTTTACATCAACGTTTAAACTTGATGTAGGATTTAGGTAACAAATAGCATCATAGGTGTTAATTTCTTTATACTGCTTAGATGCGATATCTTCAATTGCATCTCTTATCCCAAAGCCTATAAGCATTAAAGCACTACATCCTAAAATACCAATAACCGTTACGATACATCTTCTTTTATATCTTGCAATATTTCTTATAACAACCTTTGCCGAAAATGATAAACGATTCCAAATAGGTTTAATTCGTTCAAGTAAAATTTTCTTAGAAGATAAAGGAGCCTTAGGTCTTAAAAGCATAGCTGGATTATCTTTAAGAGAAAGTATGGCCGTTATAATGGTTACACCAACAATACATAAAATCGCAATTAAAGTACCTAAAACAATGCTTGATAAATCAAAATAAACATTAAAACTTGGAAGTGAGAATAAAATAGTATAAATACTCCAAATTAATTTAGGTATAATAATCATTCCTAGTAAAAAGCCTAAAATAGAGCCTATAATAGTCGCTAATCCACTAAATAATACATACTTAAATAAAATTTGTCCATTTGAAAATCCTTGGGATTTAAGTGTGCCTAAAAGTCCTCTATCATCACTAACCATTCTTTTCATTGATACAAGGCTTACCAAAATTGCAACGGCATAAAATACAACAGGGAAAATTAAAGCTAGATTATCAATTGATTTAGCATCATTAATATAATTATTGTAAACACTATAATCCATTCTTGTATAAATATGATATGAAAAGTCTAATGCTAAGGAATCATTAATCAAATCAATATAAGGTTGAACCATATCAGCCATTCCCATTTCCTTAAGACTATTGAGCCTATCTAATATAATTGAAGCCTCATCAAATACGAGCGTCTGTCTATTTTTTTGAAGTTCACTTACTATGCTTGAAATAGCCTTATTCGCCTCTTCTACCTTAGCTTTATAATTATCAGAATTAGTTAAATCTTCTTTAGCATCTTCTAAAAAAATATAAATATTAGTATAGCCATTTGTAACAGTATTAAGTGATTTTTTATCCTTTAAGGTCCAAATATTTCCATCAGCATCATATTCTTTAAAAGAATCAGCTAAAACATAAGAATAAAAGTTTATTGTACCATTACCAATATTTGTTTTACCACGATCAAAAATAAATGAATCACTATTAATATATCTATTTGACCTTACAACACCTGATATTTTAAACTGATATAAATTATCATCATCATTTGTGCTTGTTGGCTCTAAATTATAAGATGGAAGTGATAACAGATCACCTATTTTTAAATCTAAAGCTTTAAGTAGATTCTCTTCCACTACTATTTCGTTATTATTTTGAGGAAGACTTCCAGAAATAAGTATCACCTTATTGACATTTGATTCTAATGTTTCAATATTTAAAACATAACTTTTTTTATTACTGTCAAATATTTCAATATCTAAAGCCTTCACACCTTCAACACTTGCATTAATTTGGAAAGATGTAAGGACACTTTTTATTTCTTCAACATCTGATTTTGAAAAATTAAGATTTGATGATAATTTTAAATCATATATGGCCGCCTCATCATAAGCATCATCTAAGCTTTTTAGCATATCAGGTGCAGTTGATTTAAGTCCCACATATACAAATACACCTAAAAAAGCCATTACTAAAAGTGATAAAAAGCGGAAAAATTGACTTTTAATTTCTCTAATACTAAGTGTAAAAATACGATTTTTCATAAAATCACCACTCAATCATTTCAATTGGCGTTGGATTTTTATTAATCTCAATTTTAGTAACTGTTCCATTTTTAAAATGAATAACCTTATCAGCCATATCCTTAATTGCACTATTATGAGTTACAATTACAACAGTCATATTATTTTTTCTTGCACAATCCTGAAGAAGGGCTAAAATTTGCTTACCGGTTTTATAATCTAATGCTCCTGTTGGCTCATCACAAAGTAAAACCTTAGGATGCTTAGCTATGGCTCTTGCAACTGCAACTCTTTGTTGTTCTCCTCCTGAAAGCTGTGAAGGAAAATTATTAAGACGATTTTCAAGGCCAACTAATTTTAAGGCTTCCTTAGGTTCTAAATGATCTTTAGTAAGTTGAACTGCAAGTTCAACATTTTCAATGGCAGTTAAATTTGAAACTAAGTTATAAAACTGAAATACAAAACCAATATCTTTTCTGCGATATTTTATTATATTCTTTCCCTTTAAAATGGAAATATTAACCCCATCTACAATAACATCACCAAATGTTGGACTATCCATTCCTCCTAAAATATTTAAACAAGTAGTTTTACCAGCACCCGAAGGTCCTAAAATACAAACAAGCTCACCCTTATTAATCGTAAAACTTGCATCATGTAAGGCATTAATTGTAACCTCACCCATTAAATATTTTTTAGAAACATTTCTAAATTCAATAATTGCCATAACATCACTCCCCAAAATTAAATAAAGTGCTTTCGCACTCTATTTAATTAATCTTTATATCCATTAGGATTCTTCTTTTGCCAATTCCAATGATCTCTTGCCATATCCTCAATATTATAAACAGCCTTAAATCCTATTTCTTTATAAGCCTTATCAACCTTAGTATAATTACGAGCGATATCTCCTTCTCTTCTTGGACCAACTACATAAGGAATAGGTTTTCCGTATGCACGCTCAAAAGCATGAAGAACGTCATACACAGATGAACCACATCCAGTGCCTAAGTTATAAATAACAAGTCCTGGATTTTCATTAAGCTTATTTATTGCACAAACATGTCCTTTTGCAAGATCACAAACATGAATATAATCACGAATACATGTTCCATCAGGAGTGTCATAATCATCACCAAAGATAGTAAGATGATCTCTTCTTCCTATCATTACCTGCGTAATATATGGTGCTAAATTATTAGGAATACCATTAGGGTCCTCTCCAATTAACCCACTTGGATGAGCTCCAATTGGATTAAAGTATCTTAAAATACAAATTTGAAATCTTGGATCTGAATGATATAAATCCATAAGAATTTGTTCAATAAAGAGCTTTGTTGTACCATAAGGATTAGTTGTACCACCCGTTTTAAAGGTTTCATCAACTGGCACAGAAACTGGATCTCCATAAACTGTAGCTGACGATGAGAATATAAATTTAAAACAATTATGCTCTCTCATAGACTCTAAGATATTAATCGCACCTGTAATATTAGTATGATAATACTCAAGTGGCTTTTTAACACTTTCACCAACCGCTTTTAAACCTGCAAAATTAATAACACAGTCAATTTGATTTTCTGTAAAAACCTCATCCAAATGAACTTTATCTAAGATATCTCCTTTAATAAACTTTACAGTTTTTCCGGTAATTTCTTTAACTCTTTCAAGTGATTTTTCGCATGAATTTGAAAGATTATCATAAACAATAACATCATATCCATTATTAAGTAATTCAACACATGTATGAGAGCCAATATATCCAGCTCCACCTGTAACTAAAATTTTCATCATAAAACCTCGTTTCACGTTAATTATAACATATTTTTTACGATAGTGTGTAGGTATATTTACTAATTTTAAGAATAATGCTATAATTACGAAAAGAAAAAAGGAGCCAATAATTATGAATTATGTCTATAATAAAAACTTAGCTAATTGTACACCATCTAAAATAAGAGAATTTAACTCCCTAGCATCTAAGCTAAATGCCAAATTTAAATTAACCCTAGGAGAGCCTGATTTTGATACCCCCATTGAAATAAAGGACGCCCTTATTGAAGCCGTAAACCAAAATCATACTAGATATGCACCTACGGTTGGAAATAAAAACTTAAGAGAGGAAATTTGCAAATTTGAAAAAAGAGTCAATAAAGTTTCTTATGAGCCTGATGAGGTTTTAATTACAACCGGTTCTACCGAAGCTTTAACTGCCGCTCTTTTCACCCTACTTAACCAAGATGATGAGGTCATTGTACCAATTCCATGTTATGCCCTATATGAGCCCGTTATTTCCTACTGTGGAGCTAAAATGATTCCACTTGATACTAGACCTGACTTCCAAATTAGCAAGGGGCATCTTGAGGCTTTAATAAATAATAAAACTAAAGCTATTCTTCTTACATCACCTAATAACCCTACTGGTACCATTTATGATGATAAAACCTTAGAAAATATCTATAATATCGTTAAAGATACAAATATTTTAGTTATTTGTGATAATTGCTACGACCAGCTTGTATATGGAAAAAGACGTTTAGGCTTTTCAAAATATCAAGATATTAAAGACCAAATTATTGTATGTCAAAGTTTTTCTAAGCCTTATGCTATGACTGGTTGGCGTTTAGGCTATATGCTTGGAAATAAGGATTTATTAGATAAAATTTCGATTATTCACCAATATATGGTTGTATGTGTTAATACATTTGTACAAGATGCCGGAATTAAAGCACTTAATTTTGATCCCAAACCATTTATTGAAGTATATGAAAAACGAAGAGATTATGTATATAATAGACTTATTCAAATGAAGCTTCCCGTAAATAAACCTGAGGGTGCCTTCTATGTCTTCCCTTGTATTAAGGAATTTAAGATGTCAAGTTTTGATTTTTGTCTCGAGCTTGTAAAAAGAAAAAGCGTCGCCCTTATTCCTGGTGACTGCTTCCTAACCGATGACTATGTAAGAATTTCTTACTGTGTAGATGATGATACCATTAAAAATGCAATGGACCTTCTTGAAGAGTTTGTAACTGAATTACGTACAAAAAAATAAAGAGATTTACCCTCTTTATTTTTTTTCTTTAATAATGTAAATAGGTCTTCCCTTTGACTCTTTATAAATTTTTTTTATGTAGGCTGAAATAACAGCTAGTCCTATGAAAATAAACATTGAAAATAAAGAAATTACGCTACTAATGCTTAAAAGCAAAGGTATATATTTTCCCAAAATAGCATAAACAATCATCCAAGTACCTAAACCTAAGGTCGAAACAAAGGCTAGAGCAGTAAAGAAAAGATTAATTTTAAGCGGCACTGATGAAAAATCCTCAATACCACCTAGAGCATATTTAAGAAGTTTCTTAAAACTCCATTTAGTGTGTCCCGCTACTCTATCTATATTTTCATATTCAAGCCATTTAATATCAAATCCAACCCAACCAAAAATTCCCTTAGAAAAACGATCCTTTTCTGCCATCGAAATGATAGCATCTACCATTGGTCTTGTCATAAGTCTAAAATCTCTTGCACCATCAGTTATATTAGCATCACTAATTTTATTAATTATTTTATAAAAAAGTCTTGCAAAAAAACTTCTTATTACTGGTTCACCTTTTCTTGTAACTCTTCTTGATGCAACGCAATCATACCCTTCTTCTTTAATTCCTTTATACATGTCAAGCAATAATGATGGTGGGTCCTGAAGGTCAACGTCCATGAGTCCAACATAATCACCCTTAGCCTCTTTAAGACCAGCATATATAGCTGCTTCTTTTCCGAAATTACGAGAAAAAGAAATATATCTCACATTTGAATTTAAAGAAGCTAATTCTTTCATTAAGGCTAGTGTTTTATCTTGACTTCCATCATTAACAAACACATATTCAAATTCAGTTGGAAGCTTACTAACTACTTCTTCCATTTTTTCATAATATATCTTTATACATTCCTCTTCATTGTAGCAAGGAATAACAATACTTATCTTTTCCATAGGTACTCCTTAATTAAAACGCTTTCTTAAATTATAATACAAATTCAAGTCAATTACAAATAAAAAAAGCTATGAATTATAAAACTCATAGCCTAAATTATTACTTCATTAATAGCTCTGTAACTAAGCTTGTAAATTCAGTAGGATTATCAAGTGGCATTCCTTCCATTAGCAATGCCTCACCATACAATACCTTAGCATATTTTGCGACTGAATTTTTATCCTTAGCATAAGCATCACAAACGGCCTTAAAAACAGCATGATTAGGATTTATTTCAAGAATACGATCGGCCTTAATACTGCCATTAGAATCCTGTTGTGCGTTTAATACCTTTTCCATTTCAAATGATAGAGAATCACCAGCTCTTAAGCATACAGGAGAATCTGTTAAACGCTTAGATACGATAACATCCTTAACCTCAGGAAGTGCAGCCTTAATTGCATCAAATAATTCCTTGTTATCATCCTTAACCTTATCAAGAGCTTTAGCTTCTTCCTCATCAACTAAGTCAAGATCTCCTTGACTAATTGACTTAAAGTTATGCTCCTTATAAGAATTCATAACCTGTAACATAAACTCATCAACATGGTCAGTAAGAACAAGTACATCATAGCCCTTCTTCTTTAAAATTTCAATTTGAGGAAGTTTTAATACCGCATCCTTATCCTTAGCTGATGCAAAGTAAATATCCTTTTGTCCTTCAGGCATAGCCTCAACATATTCAGCAAGAGTTGAAGACTTATCCTTATTTATTGTTGTAAACAAAATTAAATCCTCAAGTTTATCCTTCTTTTGACCATAGTTTTCATAAATACCATATTTTAGATTAATACCATAGTTTTTAAAGAATTCTTCATATTTTTCGCGATCATTCTTTAAAGCATTAGTAAGTTCTGATAAAACCTTCTTTTCAAGTGAAGACGCAATCTTTTGAATTGTTCTATCATCCTGAAGCATTTCACGAGAAATATTAAGTGATAAGTCACTTGAATCAACAAGACCCTTAATAAATCTTAAATAATCAGGAACAAGCTCCTTACATTTATCAAGAATAAATACACCCTTTGTATATAATTGAAGACCTTTTTCATACTTTTCATTATAAAGGTCAAATGGAGCCTTCTTAGGAATAAAGACTAAAGCGTTATAGGTAACATTACCTTCAACATTAGTAAAAATAGTAAATAGAGGATCTTGCCAATCCATAAACTTTTGTTTATAGAAACTATTAAGTTCTTCATCAGTTACATCTTTTTTATTCTTCTTCCAAATTGGAACCATAGAATTAACCGTTTCTAGAACCTGCTCCTCATTTTCCTTTTCATTACCATTTTCATCTTTTTCACCAGTTGGCGTAAGCTTAGTAACCCAAGTCTTAATAGGATATCTTACATAATCAGAATATTTTTTAATTAAATCCTTAATACGATATTCATCAAGATATTCATCGTAATTTTCCTCTTCTGTATTTTCACGTAAATGAAGTACAATCTTAGAACCATCCTCTTTGTAATCAGATTTTTCAATTGAATATGATTCAAGTCCTTCAGATTTAAATAAATATCCTTGATCTGATAAGGCTGACTTAGTGTATACCTCAACATTATCAGCTACCATAAAGGCTGAGTAGAAGCCAACACCAAATTGACCAATAATATCAACATCATCCTTGTTCTTTTCATTTTCGATTTTTTCTAAAAATTCCTTAGAACCACTTTTTGCAATCGTACCTAAATTATTTTGAATTTCCTCTTCTGTCATACCAATACCATTATCAGTAAGAGTAATTGTACGATCCTTCTTTGAAGCCTCTACAAGAATTTCATAATCATGAGGTTTAACATTTTGATTTGTAAGCGAAATAAAATGTCTCTTATCAATTGCGTCTGAAGCATTTGAAATTAATTCCCGTAAAAATATTTCCTTATGGGTATAAATCGAATTAATCATCATATCAAGCAAACGCTTAGTTTCTGTTTTAAACTTAAAATTTTCTGCCATAATATAGCCTCCTATAAATTTAACAACTATATCATAGCACCATTTTTTGGCACTGTCAAGTAGTGAGTGCAAATTGATTTGATTTTATTTTTTCATCTTTAATAATTTATTATTAAAAAAGGACCATTTGTATGCGTTTTCCTTCTTGAAATATAACTTTAAAGTGCTAAAATAGAAAATTGTTAGGAGTTGAATTTATTATGTTTTTAAATTTTGAAATTGATACAATAAGTCTTCTTCTTCCTTTGGCATTAATCCTATTATTATCTAAGCTTTTACAAATGGGATGTAAAAAAATAAAAATGCCTCAGGTTGTAGGAATGCTTCTTGCAGGTATTATTATTGCATTTGTTGATAAAATTCCTGGGCTTAATTTGTTAGATGATTCAGCACGTGCTGGTATTAAATTTTTAGCCGAAATCGGTGTTGTTCTAATAATGTTTTCAGCAGGACTTGGTACTAACTTAAATAGTATTAAATCTTCAGGTGTTTCAGCAATTGTTGTTACTTCACTTGGCGTTATTGTACCAATGGGTCTTGGTTTTTTAGTTGCTGGTTTATTTAGTGGCTTTGGAGGTACTATCACACTTGAAGATGGATTAACCGTTTCTAAAACATGGTCTAATCTTTTCTATGGTGTAATTTTAACCGCTACTTCTGTATCTGTTACAGTTGCCACATTAAAGGAAATGCACAGATTAAATGGTAAGGCTGGAACTATTATTATTTCAGCTGCTATTCTTGATGATATTATTGGTGTAATTGTTTTATCAGTAGTTCTATCACTTTCTGGTGCTGGTTCGTCTGGTGAAAATACATTAGGCTCTCTAATGTGCTCAAATGATGTTGTAGCAGTATTTTTAAATGTACTTTTCTTCTTCATTTTCACAATCGCAATTGGTGTTGGAATTCATTATTTATTCAAGTATTTAAACAAGAAAAAGCCTCATACAAGACGTCTTCCTATTTTTGGTTTAGCATTTTGCTTCTTCATGGCCTTTGCATCTGAGAAGTTCTTTGGAGTAGCTGATATTACTGGTGCTTATTTTGCCGGTCTTGCCCTTGCAGGAATTGGACATCATATTAACCCAATAAGAGATGTGCTTGCCGATGATACTTCTGATTACATTGAACGTAAGAGTGACGTATTATCATATATGATCTTCTCTCCAATCTTCTTTGCAAACGTTGGAATTAACGCTGACTTTAGTGGTCTTAAGGCTACAATGATTGGCTTTGGATGCTGCTATATCCTAGCTGGTCTTCTTGGTAAGGTTTTAGGATGTGGAATTGGTGCTAAGATAACTGGTAACCATTTAAAGGATTCAATCAGAATCGGAATCGGAATGATGGCTCGTGCCGAGGTTGCACTAATTTGTGCTAATAAGGGTATTGATGCTGGTCTTGTTGATTCTGGTATGTCAACCTTCATTGTTATAATGATTATTGTTTCATCATTTGTTACACCTCTTATTCTTAAGCTTACATATAAAAATGAAAATCCTGTTAAGGAAGATTATAATGAAACCTTACAGGAGCCATAGGAAAACGGGAAGTTTCAAACTTCCTTTTTTTCTCTTTAAAAAAAGGATTATTTTTGTTATAATATAATGTATAAGGAGGTTAAAGTATGTTTGATAATATTAAAATTTTGTCAGAAGGTTTAAACGCTTCATTCAAAGTTACAATCTACCTTCCTGATGACTATGATAAAACAGATAAGACATATAAAGCATTGTATATTGTGGGTGGTTCAAATCCTTTTTTAATTCCTACCTACTCACTTGAAGAAATACTTAAACAAAAGAATGTCATTGGTATTTCAATTTATCCTAATCTAGAGATAAAAAAGAATAATTTACTTTTTAATGTCTTTGATGATAAATTTGGATTTGCTAAAATTTATGAGGAGTTCATTATCAACAAAATTAAACCCCTAATTGAAACAAAATATCGTGTAACTTCTGAAGCTAAAGGGAACACCATTTTAGGATATAAAGAAACTGCTATCCTTGCTTATAGTCTTTCATATCATTATACTAATCAATTTAGTGAATTATATCTACATGATATAATGATTGAACCCTTTAAAAAAAAGTTTATGACGGATTTAATGAGTCGTTTTGACCCTAATATTAGCTTCTTCTTTTCTATGCAAGCAGCTGATACTGCTAAACTTATTGAAGAACGCCTTCAAATGTTTGGTGCTTGTAGCTTTAAATGGTATTCAAATAATTTAGCATTACTTCTAGAACATCTTTAATATCTACTTCGGTAGATATTTTTTTATTAATTCATTAAAGTATTTTCCTCTTTCTTCAAATGATTTAAATTGATCATATGATGGTGCCATCGGTGAAAATAATATTATTTCATAATCTTTTATCGCTTTTAAAATAGCATCCTCCAAATTTTCACAAACAATATGTTTTATTTGGTTTTTATATAAATAATTCGCAACTCTTTCTTTATTTTCACCATATAGATAAAATACACTTGTATATTTAGCTACTTCATTTAAATCACTTAAAGAATTGAATCTATCATATCCGCCACAAATCAAAGAAATATTTCTTAAATGCTTTATTTGAGCTAAGGTAGAATATATATTTGTACTTTTAGAGTCGTTATAAATATTAGGATATACTTCTTCCATGCGGTATAATGGCTTTTTAAAGTCTTGCATTCTAGTTTCAATTTCTTTAATACTTATATTTGAAAGCAATCCAACCAATACAGCAGCCATCGTATCATATAAATCACCTTCTAAATCAGAAAATGTTTTTTCAAAAGATACGTTACCATATTTTGAATACATCATTCCTTCTTTATAATATGCCTCCGCTTTTTCATTATGTAATGAAATACCAATTTTAATAGCATGTGATTTATTTGAGACTTCCTTTACATTCAAATCATCAACATTGTATATAAGAAAATCACTTTTCTCTTGGTTTTTAGTTATATTAGCTTTAGCATTAATATAATTCTCCATAGTCTTATGGTGATCTAAATGTGCTTCTTTAATGTTTAACAATATTGCTATTCTAGGTTTAAATGTACTAATGCTTTCAAGTTCAAAGCTTGACATTTCTAAAAGATATATTTTCCTTTCATTATTGAATACATTAAATATCGGATACCCAATATTTCCACATAAATCAATTTTATAAGTATTTTTCAGGATATGATTAATTAAAAGTACACAGGTTGTTTTTCCATTAGTTCCTGTAACTGCAATAGAAAAAAATGGATTAATCATATAAGCAAGCTCAATATCACAGATAATTTTACCTTTTACTTTGATTTCATTCATTAATACGCCTGGTGGCTTTACAATATAATCATATTCATTTTCTTTTACAATATCATCGTACTTATAATTATACTTATTAAGATATTTTTTTACAGCATTATTAGAAATTCCATCCTTATAAACTAAAATTCTTTCCTTTTTAGTTAATTCCATCCTGTATACACCCCTCATAAAATTATATGCTTAGCATAAAAAAAAAGACCTTTCGGTCTTAAACTTTAGCCATTGTGTTTTTTAGAATAAAAGTCTTGAAAATAAGGGCTTTCCTTTAATACATCAATACAATCATTATTTATTCTGTGCTCATCTTCTAAATCATACTCGGAGAAATCTAATGTGTGTAGGGCATTGGAAAACAAATCATCTAAATCCCATTCTGGACATGTCATTATATTATTAATTACAAGCCGCATACTGTCATTGCCTCGTAAAATAATATTTTCAAGCCCGTATTCTTTTAAAGTGTTTTTAAGTTGGAACCAATTTTGTCTTAATCTATTATCTAACTTAAGCCTGAGTTCCTCATTATCAGTTTTAAACAATTCAACGGATTCATAAGGATATAAATGACAATACATATCATCATTAGAAATACTAGTTCCTTTAAGGGATACAAGCTTATACATTAACTCTTTGGCTAATTTTGACTTAAAATTAACGATTTTTCCATTATAATACATTTCAAAATTCTGAAAAAGTTTAAATCTTATTCCTGTATTATTAATAAAACGCTGATATCTTTCCTTCATCTTAGCAATAAGTTTGTTAAATCCATCAGCATTACTAGAAAAATTAACACGGCCTTGATAATTACTTTTAAAATCTTTAATAATATTTTCAAACTCTAGATTTTTATCATCATGTGAAAAAAAAGCAATTCCAATATAAGCATTTAATCGTAAAATTCTTTTTATGATATTTAAAACTTTCTCTATACCATTATCTAAATTAAAAAAAATACCAATAATTTTATTATGTGCGATATCTTTATATAATACATCTAACTTTTTATTATAAACCCTAAACGAAATATCTTGATTATGGTCAATAATATAATCATTAAAATATGTATTAATGTTATTGATGTTTTCATCATATACTACTACTTCCATAAATGTCCTCCCTACTATTGCATAATTTATACATAATATTATAGCACTCTATTGTTAATTTTTCGTTAGTTATTGCTTATTGATTAATTTTTTTTAAAAAATTTTTGCTAAAAAAAGACAAAAAATAACTAAAATAATTTCAATAAGTGAAAAAATCGCTGTAATTGTCTTCTCATTATATCCCAATAATTCTAAGTGATGATGAAAAGGAGCCATTAAAAAAAGTCGTTTACCTTTAGTCATTTTAAAATATGTAACCTGTAAAATATCAGTTATCGTTTCAAAAAATAAAGGAATACTCATAATCATAAAATAAAAAGGAATATCTAAAAGAATTGAAATAATACAAAATACTGCACCAATGGCTAATGAACCTGTATCACCCATAAAAATTACAGCTTTATTATAATTTAAAAAATAAAATGATGTAATTGAAATAAAAAAGCATATAAGGAAAAACGATATCATATACCTTTCTTTTTGGAAACTAAAAATTAATAATCCAATTGCAATTATTCCCGAAACACTCGCAAGTAATGAATCAATTCCATCTGTTAAATTGTAACTATTAGCCGTACCAACCATAAATGTAGACATAAAAGGCAAAAAGAAAACACCTAAATTTATAGTTAGTTCCATAATCAATATTTTTTTAGAGTATCCTTTAATTGAGCACAAGATTAAAATAATAAAGGAAATTACATATTCAAGAATCAATCTTTTTTTAGGTGTTAAGCCATCATTTTTATTTGATTTTATAATCTTTACATCATCTATAAAGCCAACAATTGAAAAAGAAAGATAAGCTATAGAAATTATTATTGCATCAAATGACTGATATTTTATTAATAATAAACAAGTAGGAATAAGGACAAAAATAATACCTCCCAAAGTTGGTGTGCCGCTTTTCAACTTATGAGAATCTAATCCTTCTTCTCTTTCTGTTTGTCTTATACTATGCTTAGTATTAAAAAATTTGAGTAAAAAATAAAAGCAAAATGATAATACATATGTTAAAATAAAATAAATCATCTTATATATTCCTTAATTGTATCAATATCCGAATGATGAAACAACTTACCTTTGATATTAATATAATTTTCCGGACCTTTTCCTAAGATTAATAGTCCATCAAAATCATTTATCATACTAAGTGCTTTTTCTATAGCATCATGTCTATTTAGAATTATTTCATTTGGTATTGTTAAATTATCTTTAAGCATCAATGCAATTTTCATTTCATCTTCATCCCTAGGATTATCATTTGTAATAATCGCATACGATGCATATTTTGATACAAGATTAGAATATTCTACTCTTTTTGATTCTTGCCTATTACCTCCAGCACCAAATATAACAAGTAATTTACTTGCATAATTATTTTTAACATCATTAAACATGGCAAAGTAGCTAGATGTAGTATGGCAGTAATCTATAATAAGAGGCTTATTCTTGTAATATAATAAATTATATCTTCCTTTAATCGGATCAGTTTTGCTTATAAAATCAATGATATCATCCATTTTATAATTAAGTGCTCTTAATATTGAAAATACACCAGCAATATTCATAACATTGTATTTTCCCAAAATTGATGTAGAAACATGATAATAATCAGAATACGTTTCAACATCAAATTGTAATTTATTTTCATGTTCAATAATATTAAAAAATTTCATTTTATTTTCATCAAAGCCATAATATGTTGTATTATGGTTTAATCTTAAAAAACGCTTATCTGTTACATCTCTTGAAATAAATGTTTTAGCATTATAGTTTGTTGAAAGAATTAACATTTTAGAGGCAATATATTCTTCTTTGGTTTTATGATAATCAAGATGATCTTCAAAAACGTTAGTTAATAATAAATAATCAAATTTGATGTCAAATAAACGATATTCAAAAAATGAAATTGACGATATTTCCATAATAACATAATGTTGATTATTTAAATGCATGAACAGCTCTTCCATTGATGGTGTAGTATTTAATGTAGTAAAAACCTGATTATCTGTATATATTCCATCTGTTCCAAAATAAATAGTTTTTCTTTTTTTACTTAAAAAGCGATAAAGTAATGTTGAAATTGTAGATTTACCGGACGTACCTGTAACGCCAATGAAGCATTTACCCATAAGCTTATATTTATTTTTCCATAATAAATATTTTTGATAGATTTTTTTTATTGAATCAACCTTAATATAGTGATTATTGAGAAATGACGATTCACCAATAATTAAATATGCTCCTTTATTTCTTATTTGTTCAAAATTCTTTTTTGTAATTTCTTCAAAAGCAAAATAAATGGTATTAGATCTTATATCTTCAAATTTACGTGTTACAATATCTATTTTTTTATTTTGAAGTAATGACACTAATCCCAATTTATTTAAAACTGTATTTAAATGCATTAAATCACCAATAAAGATTATGCACTATAATATAAAAAAGAACTATCAAACTAAATTGATAGTCCCAAATTTATTATTATTTTTGTACTGCTTCATCAGTATATTCAATCGGTGCATTTTTGGCAAAACGATAACAAGAAAGAATATTACTTCTACATGAATCTGCATTTTGGAAAGATTCACCAGTCATAATTAAACGTGAAGCTTTATTGTATAACTTAAATTGATACTTATCATTCTTATCCTTTTGAATATAGAACTTACCATCATATACAGCATCCCTAAAGCTTTCAATTGACTTTTGAATTGTAACCATTGTCTTATATGTAGCACTCATACAAATTGTTTGACCATTATTAGCAATTAATTTATATAAGAACATATCATTTTCTTTAGAAACTAAAATCTTACCAACAGTTTCCGTACTAATTTGAGCATCATCTAAAGTGACTAATTCAAGATCATTTTTTGATTCTTCTTGTAATTTTATCACATCAGTATTTACATACTTTGCAAACGCCTTTGACGCATTTTGAGCACTTATTTTGGTATTATAATTTGCACTATGAGCAACAACTCTCGTACCCTTTACAACATGGAATTGGAAATTATGATTTTTATCCTCTTCAACCTTGATTGTAGCTGTTAATGTATTTTCCTTTAAACGTTTAATAGCATTTTTACATCCAAGTAAAGATGTATAAGATTCAGATACTATTAAAGTTTCACCATTTGAAGCCTTTAAATAATACTTGAATCCAGTTGCATCTTGAACAATTTCATACTTACCCTTGGCACGATTTGTCTTTTTAGGCTCTTCTATTGTTTCATTCGCAGGTTTTTCTGCTTTAACTTTCTTTACAGCAGCTTTTTTTACAGACTTCGCAGGTTGTTCTACAGGCTCTTCTTTAACTTCCTCTAAAGTATTTTCTTTAGGCTCTTCCACAATTACCTCTTCCTTAGGCTCTTCGGCAGCTACTTCTTCGTTAGATTCTATAGCCGTAGTTTCCTTTACATCTTCAACTACAGGCTCTGATGCTTCTTCAACAACTTCTTCATTTTCATTCTTTTCTTCATCATTTTGAACATTTTCAGCAGTTGTTTCTAACGTCTCTTCAGTAGACTCTTCTTGAGTTTCTTCCTCGACCTCTTCTTCAATAGGTTCTACTGTTTCTGCTTCCGCTAAAACAGTTGCTGTATCTTCAGATTTTACTTCTTCAACTTGTGATTCCTCTAATATAGCTACCTCTTCAGCTTGTGGCTCTTCAGTTACCCCTTCATTACTTGTAGAAGTTTCAACCTCAGCATCAGTATTTTGATTTGCTTTTAAATCCTCAACTTCTCGTGAAAGCTTTTTATTTTCACTTAATTGATTTTTGAAAGCCTTTGCTTTCTTATGAGCTCTTACTGCTTCAATAATGAAAAGTAAAAGTAAAGCTGCAACTACTGCAACAGCAATAATGCAAATCGTACGGTAATCCTTCCATACATTTTTAAAATCTTGAACTTTTAACATACTCGTTATCATAATATATGCACCCCTTAAATCTTCTAATATAATTATAAAAACTTTTAGTTTTTTTTTCAACATTTATTTTCTTTTTCTTTCTCTTTTTCTAATTTTTTTTATTTTTTTTGAAAAAACGATATATTATTACTTTATTTTTTTGACGATAAAACAAAATGACAAAAAAAATAATTTTAGGTATTTACAAATTAATTAGAATTTTGTATAATATAGTGGCTATCTTGATGGAACGTTAGCTCAGCTGGATAGAGCACACGCCTTCTAAGCGTGCGGCCGAAGGTTCGAATCCTTTACGTTCCGCCACTTTAAATTATAATGCTTGATAGCAAATATTTAATCACGATTTTGCGTGATTTTTTTTATATTAAAGGCGTGAAATACTAATTTAGGATTTAGTATTTCACGCCTTCTTTTATTTTATCTCAGTATTAATACTTTTGCATCTTGTTTTATCTAATTTGTTAATTTCTTTTAATGTTACAACATTAGTTGAAACATGAGGTATTGGCTTCCATTTTACCTTGACAAATAATGCTTTTAAAGATAGATAGATGTACATTGAAACGTATACAGGAAATAAGAAAATATATAATACTTTTTTAAATATTGAAGCATTTATATTAGAATTGTTCTTTATTGTAGCAATTAAAGCCTGAATTTGAGAAACGACTAAAATTCCAAAGAAAAATGAAAAACAATTATTGAAAAATTGCTGCAAGAAATCATTAATATTAATTATTCCTACTAAATTAAAAATACCTAATCCAATAAGATAAATTATCATCCAAATTACAGATAAAAGTGGAAATGGGGTCACATGAACAAGAAGTTCAAAGCATGTTAATTTCATTTTACTTCTAAAAATTCCTTTGAGCAAAGCCCAATGATATTTGTAACAGCATTGATGAGTCCCCTTACACCATCTTAATCTTTGAGTATTAGCAACCTTTAATTTTTCAGGCTGTTCATCATAAAAGATAGCATTTTCATTATAGCTAATTTTAATATTATTTATCGCACACCAAGCCGAAAATTCAATATCTTCAGTCATCGTATTAAAATTCCATCCATTTAAACTTTCAATTATTCTTCTTGAAATAAAATATCCTGTCCCAGATACATAAGTACCTAAGCCTAGTTTTTGACGTGAATGATGCACAATACTACATTCTCTAAAAAAAGTGAGAGACGAACATCCTGATATCCAATTTGTATCAAAATTTTTAGATTGTCTATATGATGTAGAAACCTCATATCCAGCATCAAAAACTTTATTCATTTCCTTAAAATAATTTGTAGACACCAAATTATCAGAATCGAAAACAAAGAAGCATTCAATATTATTGTTTGAAGGATTAGACATTATTTTTTTTATTAAGAAATCCATTGCATACGATTTTCCAACTAATTCATTATTAAAGCGTTCATAAACAATTGCTCCAGCTTTTCTTGCAACAGCAGCAGTATTATCCGTACAATTATCTGCACAAACAAAAACATGTAGTTTATTCTTATCGTAATCTGATGAAAAAATTGAATCAATCAATTTAGAAATAACGTTTTCTTCATTACGTCCACAAATTAAAACACCAAAGTTATGTTCAATCTTTGCTTCATCCCATTTTTTCTTTTTTGTAAAAATGGCAACAATTGCATGAACATGTTGCATTAAAAAAATAATTATAAAAAAAGCTACAACAATTAAATTAATTATATTAAAAATCTCTAACTCAATTTTATATTTTCTTAAATCCAATAGTTGAATTGCTTTTTCTGAAGTATCAAAAAACATTTTTTTACCCCCATATTCTCATTGGTCTTTCTTTACCATCAATTATAATCTTAGTATTAAACCACTCTGATTCCTTAAGTTTTATTAAATTATTTGAAGCAAATAAGCCAACGCCTGTATCATTGCATGATACAATAATATTTCCATTCATAGCTTTAAAGCCTGACGTTTTAATATAATTTCCTCCAACTGAAACTCCTGGTACATTTTCCTTATCAGCTTTAGTTGCGATTTCATATGACTCATAAATTGAGGTTACATAAACTGCATCTGTATATTTAGAAATACGGGAAATAAATTCTTGGGTAGGAAATTGGTTATCAGTTACACCGGTATATTCATTTGTTCCACAGCAACAAGATACAACGCACATTTTAGGCTTTATTAAAGAAAGTAAGCATTCATTTGAAGAAGTTTTTGATCCATGATGACCTGCTTTAAATAAATCAACTTGAGGTAGTGTTTTTTCCTTTGTCGAACCATCATAATAGGCAGCCATTGCTTCTTCACCTTCACGTTCAAGGTCACCAGTAAACATGAAATAGTGTTTTTCAGTACCAGAATCATATGTAAACAATGTGCAAACAGAATAATTATTTTCATCACTTTGAGTTTTAAAATAATATTCATTATATAAAATAGACATAGTAACCTTAGTTGAAAGTTTATATTCTCTTGAGGCACCATTAGTATTATTCCAACAATCTGATGCATAATAAATGTTTGCTCCATTATTTTTTTGCTTATTAAAGGCTACGAGTGTATTTTTATATGCATTTGTAGTCTTAGTTGTATACTGATTATAAATGATTGTATCAGCAGAATATGTATTTAAAATATTAGGAAATGCTTCAATATGATCTTGATCTCCGTGTGTCATAATAACATATTCGAGCTTATTATCCTTAACATATTGGTTCATATAAGGAAGTGTTGTTTGTGATGAACCTTTTCTTGAACCAGCGTCAATTAAAATATCAGTATCTCCTGCTTTAATATAAATTGAATCACCAGCCTTATCATTTCCAAGCATCATAAAATGGATTTGAAAATCATCATATATAACACCCTCAGCACTATTATTATTAGTAGTAGTAGTTGAGCTATCAGTTCCAACGTTATCCATATTAGGCTTAATATATTTAATAAAAACAAATATAAAAGCTACAATAACTATCATAACTAATAATGACAGTAAAAACATCTTTATACCAGATTTTTTAGACTTGCTAACTTGACTGTTTTTCTTTTTTTTCACAGTACTATTTGTACTTTCTTTTGTTGTAGTTTCAATTCCAAGCTCTTTATTTTTCCTTGTACAATATAAAATTGCTTCTTGATAGGTATCAAAAGTTTTACTTGCTCTTGATGCCCCTTTTTTCTTTACCGCATAACGGCCATTTTTTTGTTTTTCAACAATATACATCTTAACACCTTATTTAAAAAAATTTACCTGTAAATTATATAATAAAGCAATACTAAAATCAACATTATTAATAAAACCTTTGAAATTTATGTTATAATCGATTTGGTGAATTATAAATGAAAAAAGTTGGTATTATTTGTGAATATAATCCCCTTCATAACGGACATGTTTATCATTTTAATAAGATAAAGGAAGAAAGTAAAGCTGACTATATAATTCTTTCACTTTCTGGTTATCTAACCCAAAGAGGGGATTTAGCAATTTTAGATAAGTTTACAAGAACAAAGCTTGCCCTAGAGATGGGGGTTGATTTAGTTATTGAATGTCCTTCCCTTCTTTCGATGAATGAGGCCTTAATCTTTGCAAATGCTCATGTAAGAAATTTAGCAACAGCTAATGTTGATGAAATATGGATTGGTTCCGAAGAAGGAAATGAAGAGCTTTATAAAAAGTATTATAATTTAATTCAAAAGAAAGTTTTTAAAGATATATTAGATAATTTTATTCAAAATGGGCAAGGCTATAAAGAAGCCTTCAATAAAGCAATTTCTTCTTTTAATCTTCCCCCCCTTAAATCAAATGATATGCTTGGTCTTTTTTATTACGAAGCTATTATAAAAATTAATCCAAATATTAAGCTTAAAACCATTAAACGTACAAACTCATTCATTGAGGCAGAATATAATGCAACTTCCATTCAAAGTGCAAGCTCTATTAGGGCCAACCTTAAGGATGCTAACTTGTATGTTCCTCCTTATGTAAAAGAATATATTTCAAACACATTAGACAACGACCTTCTTATTCCTTTTATAAAATTTAATATCATAAACAATAATTTAAAAGAACTTGCTGAAAGTACGGAAGGAATTGAAAATAGACTGAAAAATATAAAAGGAAATACAATTGAAGAAATGGTAAAATCGCTTAAAACAAAAAGATATTCTGAATCAAAAATAAGACGTCTTTTAATTGATTGCTGCTTTAACATTAAAAAAACTAATGTTTTGGATAGTATTACTAATTATAATTCTTTAAGAATTTTAGGTTTTAATGAAAATGGTCAAAATATCCTCAAAGAATTAAAGGATAACGCTAATATCTATACTAATATTAAAGAAGGAATTAATAATACCTTTGATTTTGAAATTAAGATTGCTAAAACACTTGATTTAATTTATCATACTAATTTTACTAAGCAAGAAATTACAAAACCCATAATAAAAAGAGCAAACTAGTATATTTATATATAGTTGCTCTTTTTTATTATTTAGATAAAACCTCAGCATGGTCATCAAATACAGCAATTGTATATTCCCACTGTGCACTATAGGAGCCATCATCAGTATAAATTGTCCAATCATTAGCTGAATCAACAAAAACATATCGTTTCCCTTCATTAATCATTGGTTCAATAGTAAATACCATTCCAGGGGTTATAAGCATACCTTCACCCTTTTTACCAACATGACAAACATAAGGATCCTCATGAAGTTCAAGACCAACACCATGACCTCCAACCTCTACAACAACTGAAAATCCATTTTGCTTAGCATGTTTATTAATAATATAGCCAATATCTCCTAATGTTGTTTTCCAAGGAACAATAGCCTCAAATGCCATATCAAGACATTCCTTAGTAACTCTAACAAGTCTTTCATGCTTAGGATCAGTCTTTCCACCAATAATATACATTCTTGATGCATCACCATAATAGCCATTTAATCTTGTTGTACAATCGACATTAACAATATCTCCAGGCATTAAAATATCCTTTTTTGATGGGATACCATGACACACCTGATCATTAATTGATGTACAGCATGATTTAGGAAATCCTTCATATCCAAGAGGAGCAGGATATCCACCCAATTCTTTAGAGGTACGATTTACAATTTGGTCAATTTCTTCAGTTGTCATTAAAGGACGAATAGCATTTGAAACAGCATCCAAAACTTTAGAGTTAGCAATTGATGCTTGTCTTATACCTTCAATTTGTTCATCTGATTTAATCATCGCATCAGTAGGAACAATTATATTTTTTTCTCTTAATTCACGTAAACGTGCTAATATTTCTTCACGATTCATTTTTCATTCCTCATTTCTTCTTTTATTATACTTTAAATACTCTTTTTCTTCAATCATTTTATATTTAAAATTAGAGAAAACTAACTACATAATAAAAAGGAGCAATAGCTCCTTAAATTAAGCCTTGCTCTAGCATAGCTTGTGATACCTTTTTAAAACCTGCAATATTGGCACCCTTAAGAGTATCAAAATCATTTCCACATTCATGGGCAACCTGATAAACATTTGCAAAAATATTTTCCATAATACCCTTAAGTTTATTATCAACCTCTTCAAATGTCCAGCCTAAACGCATCGAATTTTGACACATTTCAAGCCCACTTGTTGCAACACCACCAGCGTTTGCAGCTTTTGCAGGACCATAAACAACCTTATTTTCAATGAAGTATTTACTAGCCTCTAGGCTTGATGGCATATTAGCACCTTCACATACAGCAATAACACCATTTTTAACTAATTGTTTAGCATCATTAATATCTATTTCATTTTGAGTTGCACAAGGAAGGGCAATATCACATTTAATTTGCCAAATACTCTTTACACCTTCTAAATACTTACTTGATTTATGTTCAGCCACATATTCTTTAATACGGCCACGTCTAACTTCTTTAAGTTCTCTTACATAATCAAGGTCAATACCATTTTCATCATAAATAACACCATTTGAATCACTCATCGCAATAACTAAACCACCAAGCTCAGTTGCTTTATACGCCGCGTAAATGGCAACGTTACCCGAACCAGATACAATAACCTTTTTATTTTTAAACGAATCACCCTTTAAAACCTCTAAAGCCTTATTAGTGAAATAACAAAGACCATAGCCTGTAGCTTCTTTACGAGCAAGTGAACCACCATAGGTTAAACCTTTTCCTGTTAAAACACCACAAGATTCATTTCTAATTCTTTTATATTGACCATACAAATAACCAATTTCTCTTCCACCTACGCCAATATCTCCTGCAGGTACATCTGTAAATTGACCAATGTGACGATTAAGCTCTGTCATAAAGGCTTGACAAAAACGCATAATTTCGGCATCTGATTTACCCTTAGGGTCAAAATCAGAGCCACCCTTGGCTCCACCCATAGGAAGTCCTGTTAAGGAATTCTTTAGGGTTTGTTCAAGACCTAAAAATTTAATAATTGATAAATTAACACTCGGATGAAATCTTAAGCCACCCTTATAAGGCCCTATTGCACTATTAAATTGAACACGATAACCTCTATTTACTTGGATATTTCCATCATCATCTTGCCAGCATACTCTAAACATAACAATTCTTTCAGGTTCAACGAATCGTTCAAGAATATGATTTTTTTCAAGTTCAGGATGAATGCTTACATAATCATCAAGAGTAGATAAAATTTCCAAAGCAGCTTGATTAAACTCCGGTTCATTAGGATTTTTCTTTTTTACATCTTCTAACACTTTTAAAATATAATTATTCATAATTTTCACAGCTCCTATGATTTTATAATAATACTTTTTATTCAAAAAGAAAAGGAAAAATTGAATAAAATTTTAGTATTTCAACTCAATTAGTATTATTTCATCTTTTTATAAAAAAATATTTGATTATATTCACTTTTTTAACATCAAAATCTATTTATTATATATCAATAATAAAACGCTTTCATAAAAAGTTCTAATAATGTTTATATTGTCTTTAATTAAAATTACGATATAATTAAATTGTATATTAAGCATAGGGGGATTAACACAATGCTACTATCTGAAAAATTTATAAGTCCTGATAGCCCGATTTGGCTTATAATTATATTAATACTTGCGGGTCTTGGACTTTTCCTTTATGGAATTAATTTGATGAGTACATCGCTTAAAACACTTGCCGGAAATAAACTTAAAATTATCATTGAAAAATCGACAAACTCACCGCTTAAAGGTATATTAGTTGGTATCGTAATTACAGTTTTAATTCAGTCTTCATCTGGTACAACAGCTCTAGTTGTTGGACTTGTTAGTGCTGGATTAATGACTCTTCCTCAATCAATTGGTGTCATAATGGGTGCTAATATTGGTACTACTATTACTTCCGTCCTTATCGGTCTTCCCATTTCTGATTATTTTATTGTTTTTGCAGGAATAGGAGCCTTCATTTATTTCTTTAGCAAAAAGAAAAAAGTAAAAGAGTTAGGTGCTGCCATTTTTGGCTTTGGCCTTTTATTCTTTGGACTAGCTATTATGTCAAGCTCCTTAAATGTCATTTTCGATAAAAATAAGGAATTTGCAACTGATCTATTTGCTAAATTTTCATCTATTCCTATTTTAGGACTTCTAGTTGGTACAGCATTTACTGCTGTTATTCAATCATCCGCAGCTGCTATTGGTATTTTGCAAACATTATTTGAATCAAATATCATTGGGCTAAAGGGTGCACTTGCAATTCTTATTGGATCTAATATTGGAACGACCATTACCGCAGTTATGGCAGCAGCTGGAGCACCTACAAATGCTAAGCGTACTGCTTGTGTCCATGCAATGTTTAATATTATTGGTGCAATTCTTTTCATGTGTCTTTTAACTCCATATTATTTGTTAATGGATAGAATTCAAGTATGGTGTCATCTTAATCCTTCCCTTACAATTGCGGTTGCTCATATTATATTTAACCTTGTTTCTACTTTCGTTCTATTTTGGTTTAGAGAATACATGGCTAAATTTGCCTGTTTTATATTTAAATCGAAGGAAGAAAAAAATCCTATTTATCAAGGACTTGCAGATTATTCATTATGTCAAAAAAGCCCTACATTAGCTTTAGAATTTGCTAAAAATGCTATCGATTATATGTCTGGCATAACAGTTAAGTACTTCAAATTAACTCGTGATTATTCATTTCAAAACAGCTCTTCTGCAGTTGATACTGCTCAATCATATGAGCTTGAACTTGATGATTTAGATAATAAAATTCATGATTATTTAATTAAAATAACTCAGGTTGGTGTTGAAAAGGAAGAATCAAATATTCTTTCTAAATATCTTGATACAATTAAAGACCTTGAGCGTATTGGTGACCATTGTTCTAATATCATCGAGTTTTTTAGAGATCGATACAGTGAAAACTTAACGCTATCAAATGAAGGTGCATCTGATTTAAAAAATATGTATGATACACTAGATTTAATGGTTACAAATTCTACTATTGCTATATCAACAGGAAATAAAGATTTAGCAAACATTGTAATTGAAAACGAAGCAAAGGTTGATTTAATGGAGGAGGCTTACCGTAAGCGCCACATTTTAAGACTAAATCGTGGAGAATGCACAATTTCTAATTTTGATTATTATGTTGATATTTTATCAAATCTTGAGCGCATTGGCGATCATACTGATAATATAGCATCAAATGTAATATATGATGATTATCAAAGTCTTGCACAAACAGGCTTAAAAGCAATATCAAATCTCGAAGAAAAATAATATTAATGAAAATGGTAATTTATTTTACCATTTTTTATTATTAAAAAAGTATTTTAGATACCTAAATGTATCTAAAATACCATAATTAAAAATATTTTATTCTTTTTACTTACTGCAACTTGTACTTCATGGCCTTTAATGCCTTGAAAGTTTTTAGGATTAATTACACTATTAGTAATTAAAACTCTTCCATCATTAGTTTTAAGTTTTAAAGCTAATCTTGGCATTGGTATTATACTAAAGCCTGATTCAAAGCCAATTACTCTAGCATCTTCAAGCTTATTGTCTAATGCAGCCTTTGTTCTTAGAATAAAAACAATCGCTGATATTAAAAAAGGAAGCATTATTACAAACAATATACCTAAAATAGCTAAATACAATAGCCAAAAATCACTTTCAATAATTGGTAGTAAAATCATAAATACCGCAAGAGTTACAAATATAAGCAAATAAAATTTAAATGCACCTTTGTAATGTTTAAGTGATAAATTCGTCATCTTATCCCTTTAAACCACGAGATTGACGATCCATATCTTCAACAACAATATCAAAGATTTCTCCTTTAGTTCTGCAATAACTTAAAACATCCCATGGTTCATTAGTATGAAAATGAATCTTTAAAAGTTCATCATCACCAGCAACGACTAAACAATCACCTTTAAAATTATTATTAAAATATTCAATTACCTCATCTTCATCAAGGTCTTCTCCTTCAATAAGAAGTTGAGTATCATAACGATATTGAATCATAATATACCTTCTTTCTTATACTTATTTTACTATAAACTATCTTACATTGCAAATAATTTATTAGGGACTAGCGAACCTAGTCCCTAATACTATCTTAAATTATCTTTAAATGAGTCAATAATTTTTTCTTGACAATAATCTAATTGCGAAGTGTAAAATAAATCTAAATATGAATTAATCTTCTTCCATGATTTATCCTCACTACCAGCTAAAATAGGATAAAAATAAATTCTATTCGATTTAGCCGCATCTAAGTCACCAGGACCATCACCAACCATAATAACATTACCTTGGGGATATCGTTTACTTAATCTCTCTAAGCATTTTTCCTTTGTGCCTTCATTTTGAGTACAAAAAACAGAAACATAATCCATTAAACCTAAACGCTTCCATTCATTATAAACAGCATCATAATTAGCACTTGATACAACGGCAATATCAGAATTATCGGTCATTCTTTTAATTTGGTCTTTAACATTTTTAAATAGATTAATTGAAGATTCAGGAAGCTCCTTAATATATTTATTAGTTAAATTTGACCATGAAAGGCATTCCTCTAATAATTTAGAAGGATTAGACTTAATATATTCTTCTAATGCATTATTTGAATAACTTTTAGCAGTTTCGATAAATTTAGTTAAATCAGCTAATCCATCAATAGGTTTAATATTTTGATTAATATAATTTAAAGCCATATTAAGACCAAGAAAACGATTAATTCCTCTTGTCATCGAATAAAGATTAATCCTTTCCCATTCTGCCATAACTTTATCTTTATAATCTTCTAAATGCCAGGTTTCAATAAGTGCTCTTCCAAATGCTTTTTTATGCTTTATCGTCATCGAATCAACCGCACAACCATCACTATCAATACATATTAAAAATTTATGTTTAGGTGTAAATTCTTCAATTGTCATAATTTAAGCTCCACCCTTCCACAAAATGCATCAACAGGCGATACACCAGTAAATTCTTCACGACCAACAAGCTTATCAACAACCGCTTCTAAGGTATGAGACTGCTTATCATAAGCATTAATATAGGTTTGAACCTCAGGCACATCAAATAAGTGGAATGGGCATGAAAGAGAAATAAAGATAACAGGAAGCTCATGAGAATACCATGGAACATCAAGAGATCCCTTAGTAAACGCCCAATTTAATCTTTGAACTGTTCCATTTCCACCAACATTAGCTAAATGAATCACTAAATCATATTTTTCTTTAATTGAGGCGATTGAAGTCTTTTGACCATATAGATTATTCATTATTCTAAACAAATCATCATGACTAGCACCTTCAAGCTTTTTTTCTAATGATTCAAAAATTTCAACTTCAAATCCTTCGTGCTCTAAAAGTTCTTTAAATACCTCAACATAATTTTTTTGTTTATTCATCATACTACCAAACTTTGATAATAAGTTAGTTGATTCTTGTGGAACCAATAAAATACGCTTATATCTTGAAGGAATAATAGGGAAAACATTTGGTTGATTATTTTTTACAAGAGTAATAGCTTCATGAGAAATTTGTTTTGCAACATCCTTGTATTCTTCACAGCCAAAATTCTTTAAATCCTCTTCTGTTTTTATTAAGCATTTTTGATTTAAACCTAAATGTGCTTTTAATCCTAAAATTCTTGTAACAGCCTCATTTAAACGCTCTTCTGTGACTATTCCAGCCTCTACAGCGTCTTTTACGTATTTAATATCCTCTTCATAATCATTATAAAATAATAACATATCACAACCAGCATTAATCGCCATTGGTAATAATTCACTACGTTTTTTTACACCTGTAAATCCAACCATATGTGATGCATCAGTTATAACAACACCATTGAAATTTAGCTTATCACGTAACAAATTAGTTAATATCTCATGACTAATTGTTGCAGGAAGTATGTCATAATCCGTCATATGAGGATTAAAATATTTTTGATAGCTAGGAAGCATAATATGACCTACCATTATGGCTTCAATACCAGCATCAATTAGGCTTTGATAAACCATTCCGAAGGTCTTATCCCACTCATCACATGAAAGTGTATTAACACTATAAGATAAATGCTGATCTCTTTCATCTAGTCCATCACCAGGGAAATGTTTAGCAGTACAAGCGATTCCTGCATCATGAGCACCACGTAAATATTCAAGTGAACAATCTCTTACAAGTTCTGCACTTGTACCAAAACTTCTTGATGAAATAATAGGGTTATGGAAATTCATATTAATATCAACAACAGGTGCAAATGTCATATTACAACCAATTGAGGAAGCCTCAAGGCCAGAGATATGACCAAGTTCATAGGCATTTTTAAGATTACCTGTAGCACCAATTTTAATTCCACAACCAACCTCAGTGCCTCCAGCAGCGGCACCATTGCCGCCACTTTCAGCATTACAGGCTATTATAAGAGGAATTTTAGAATTTTTTTGTAAAGCATTATTTTGATCCTGAAGCATTTTAGCAGGTCTATTTCCATAACGTGCACCACCAAATTGTCTTTCCTTTGTTATTTTCTCAATAACAACTGGATCAGATGTATTAATCATATCAATGAATATCTGCTTAATCTTTTCTTCTTGTGACATTCCCTTAAGGGTATTTTCTACCCATTTAAGTTCATTTTCGTTTAAACAAAACGGCTTTTTCTTTAAATCAACCATAATTATTCCTCCTTAATAAGGGAGGGACTCCCTTAATTAAATCTGACTTGCAACGTCATAAGCACTCTTAATTGCGTGCTCGATATTTGATGGTCTTTCACCAGCACAATCGCCAACATAGTGAATTGGCTTAGCAACACCATCAAGATTAGGTAATACCTTAACAGATGATAAGGCATTAATAATTGTATCAGCCTTTACAAGCTCTTCTCCAACCTTATTACCATCTTTATCAATTACTTCTGTCTTTACACCTTCATTTGTAAATTCAAGAATCTTATGAAGTGGTAATAATTCAGTTTGATGCTCCTTAAAATCAGCCATCATAAATGGAAGGATTGTTGAAGATTCTTCAGCTGCAATCTTTTCCTTCATTTCAATAATAGAAACCTTGTAGCCTCTTTGAGCTAAGTATTCAGCAGTTTCAGTACCAACAAGACCACCACCACATACGGCAATCTTGCCATAAGGAATTGCCTCTCCGCTTAATACATTCCATGAATCAAGAACATTAGTGTTATCGATACCTGGAATACGAGGATGTAAGCTCTTTGCTCCTGTAGCTACAACAATCTCATCATAACCATCAGCATCAGCTGAAGTAAATTCATGACCAAGCTCAAACCTTATAGGTAATTTCTTCAAGACATTTTCATAATAAGAAATACTTCTTCTCATTTCAGATTTACGAGGTGGCAAGCATGCAATATTAATTTGACCACCAATCTTTAATTCACGCTCATATAAGGTAACATCATGACCTCTTAAGGCAAGAATTCTTGAAGCCTCAAGACCTGCAATACCAGCACCTACAACAGCAATCTTTTTCTTGGATTTGGCAGCTTCAATGTGACGTTCACCTTCATAACCATTTTCAGCGTTTAATACGCAAGAAATGGAACGACGTCCCATAATAGCATCTGTACAACCCTTATTACACATCATACAACGGCGAATTGAAGACAAATCTCCAGATGCAACTTTTGTAGGAAGATATGGGTCAGTAAGTAAACTACGACCAAATGCTACATAATCACATACACCACGTTCAAGTAAATCTTCAGCCATTTGAACAGATGCAATACGTCCAACAAAGCTAACAGGAATACTTACAGCAGCTTTAATAGCCTTAGTTTCTTCTAACATAAAACCATAACGACGAGTTTCCATAGCTGGGATTGTATCATTCATATTACCAGTATGATTTGCTTGAGCAACATGAATAGCATCAACACCATGCTCTTCAAGAATATGAGCAAACCTAACGGCCTCTTCAATTTGAAGACCACCCTTACCTTGTAATGCACCATTATCCATTACGGTTACGATTGGAAGCTTATATTCAATAGCCATATCTGGACATTCTTTTTTAATCTCATCTACTACCATTAAAGCAAAACGAATACGATTTTCGAAAGAACCACCAAATTCATCTTCACGATGATTTAAAATTGTTGAGCATAAAGAACCACATAAACGGTCACCATGAATTTCAATAAAATCAACACCTGCTTGTTGAGCACGTTTAGCACATGCTGCAATCTTCTTAGCAATTTCAAGTAATTCATCATGAGTTACCTCAGATACGAAATGAATCATATCGTAATGTAATAATTCAAGACCTTCCTTTTGTTGTCCCTTCATAAACATTTGCATAATTTTTTCAGCATGATATTCAGGATGGAAGATTTGAACACCAAGCTTACAATCATACTTATGAAGTTCATCTGCAAGACGCTTGTAAGTAGGAATTTGTGAATCTGCAAATAGCTTTGGAGTTGGAGAGATTGTCATAATTGGCGTTACATCACCAATTACAACATATCCAGCTCCACCCTTTGCCAAATTAACATAGAAATTAAATGAATGATCACCAATTGAACCATCCTTTTCCTCATAACCAGTTGTTAGAGGCGGAAACATAATACGATTTTTTAAGGTTAATTTACCAATCTTTAAAGGTTCTAATATTTTCATTTTTTTATCCTTCTTTTTATTTATTTTCCATTCTATCTAAGGCTTCCCAGATACCTGTTATATACATAGAACCTAAAGCTCTATCATATAGGCCATAGCCAGGCTTAGCCTTCTCATCCCAAATCATTCTTCCATGATCTGGTCTTATATATTTAGTATAACCGGCATCATGATAAGCCTTTATCATACCAAACATGTCAAGAGAACCACACTTTGAATAGTGAGCAGATTCCTCAAATGATTCTTCACCAACTAATTTAATATTTCTTATATGAGCAAAGTGAATACGATCCATTGCTGCATATTTCTTTACTAAATGTACCATGTCATTTTGAGGATTTGTTCCTAAAGAACCAGAACATAATGTAAGTCCATTATAATGGTCATCTACAAGTGATAAGAATCTATCTAAATTCTTCTCACATGTAATAATTCTTGGAATTCCAAAAATAGGCCATGCAGGATCATCAGGGTGAATCGCCATTAGAACATCACACTCACGAGCAACTGGAATAATTTCTTCAAGGAAATATTTAAGATTAGCCCAAAGACCCTCTTCTCCTAGCTTTTTATAGGCTTCAATTAATTCCTTTACCTCACTTGGCTTATATGAAGCATCCCAGCCAGGTAGCGTTAGCTTTGTAGGATCTAGCTTATCTACATCTTCTTTATAATAAACTAAAGCCTCGCTTCCATCAGGAAGCTTATGATCTAGTTGACTTCTTGTCCAGTCAAAGACAGGCATAAAGTTATAGCAAATACATTTAACACCATGACGAGATAAGATTCTAATATTTTCCTTAAAGTTTTCAATATGACGCTTATAATCGCCACGTCTTAGCTTAATATCTTCTGATACAGGTACAGATTCAATTACCTCCATCTCAAGACCATGAGATGTAACATAATCATGAAGACGAGCTACTTCATCTTCAGGCCATACCTCACCAACAGGAACAGTATATAAAGCTGTAACTACTCCTGTCATACCAGGAATTTGTCTTATATAATCTAGTGTATTTTTATCATCATAGCCATACCAGCGAAATGTCATTTTCATAAATTAAATCCTCCTATACACCTGAATAAGCATTAAAGCCACCATCAATTGGTAATACTACACCATTTACAAAGCTTGATGCTTTTGCATTAGCAAGGAATAATGTAGGCGCAACCATTTCCTCTGGTGCACCAAAGCGCTCCATTGGGGTATTTCTTAAAATTTTACCTGCACGTGCAGTAGGATTTCCATCCTTATCGAATAATAAATCCTTATTTTGAGCTGTTACAAGGAATCCTGGTGCAATAGCATTACAACGAATTCCAACCTTAGAGAAGTGAACTGCAAGCCACTGAGTAAAGTTTGATACCGCAGCCTTAGCCCCACTATATGCAGGGATCTTAGTTAAAGGTGTAAAGGCGTTCATTGATGAAATATTAATGATTGAGCAGCCCTCACGACCTAACATATCACGAGCAAAAACCTGAGAAGGTAATAAAGTACCCATATAATTTAGACTAAATACGAAATTAATTCCTGCCTCATCAAGATCAAAGAAGGTTTTGATATTTCCAAGATCCTTTTCCTCAAAGAATTCATCATCGGTATTAGCACGAGCATTGTTACCACCAGCACCATTGATTAGAACATCGCATGGACCTAAATCATGTAAAATAGCTTGATGAACATTTTCAAGCTCATCCTTCTTTAAAACATTGCATTGATAAGCCTTTGCAATATAACCTTTATTAGTTAAATCGGTAGCCTTTGCTTGGGCAGCCTCCATACTTAAATTTAGAAGGGCAACCTTAGCTCCAGCCTCACAAAAGCCTTCAGCTATAGCAGAGCAAATTACACCGCCACCACCTGTAATAACAATTACCTTATCTTTTAAATCTTCATTTTTTGCAAGAATCATATTTTACCTCCTAGACATAAGCTAAGCCCTTGATGGGCTTAGTTGTCTTATTATTTAAATTAATTATTTTTTACAAATGCAAATGATAAAGTAGTTGAATCGAAAAATGCGTTTGTATTTAATGTTTGAAAATCTGCAGAAACAGTAAATTCAACACTAGTTCTATTTACATTTTGAATATATTTAATATCTTCAGCCTTAGCAGAAAGAGTAAGAACACCATTTTTCATTGTGTAAGTTCCTTTTACTGCAACTGCATTACCAAATGCAGGACATGTAATTGTATATGTATTATCATCATATAAATTAATATCCATTACAGTACCATTTGAATGAGTACCATTATACTTAAATTTTAATGTTGGAGCTGCAGGAGTATCAGGTGCTGCACTATCCTTAAATGTTACATCAATTTTATTTTCACCAACAGCAACATTAAAGCAATACCATCCACCAGCTTTTTCTGGGTCAATTAAAGTTTCAGTTGAACCATTAACTGTTATCTTATCAATCACTTTTCCCTCAGCTGGAGTTGCCTTAACACAAATAACCTTACCTAATTCTAATGATCCACCATTTGCAACATCTATCATATGTTGGAAATCACCGCTTGCACAAGTTTTAACAACATAAGTTCCACCAGTTGCGTCCTTATAAGATGCAGTTGATGCAACTCTTTTTAAAGATGAAGCTTTAGTAATAGCCTCACCATATGATGCTGTAAATCCTCTTTCACCTGTAATAGTTACTGTAGGAGGAACTGACATAATTGCAAAATCAAGTGCTGCTTTATTATATACTTCCTTCCATGATGTAACTTGTCCTTTATTATTAGTTTCAAGATTTAATGTAGCTGCATATCCATCTGCTTTATTATAAAAATCTGAATAACCACCATCTGTCTTATATCCAACATAATAAGGCTTAGCTTCTACCTTTAATCCACCATTAGATCCTTTACTATATACAATTGAATCATCCTCAAATACATCATCAGCTGATACTGATGTACTAAATGATAAATAATCAAATTCATATTGCTTATCAGTCTTATTATAAAGTAGTGCACCTAAATCAATCTTACCTGCTTGTTCTAAAGTTACATTGCCAAGAATTTCATTAACCTTAGCACTTGCCTCATTTGCAGCAACTTCTACTGAAGCAGTTGATGATGTTTCATAGTAATACTTATCACCTGATTTATAAAGAAGTTCTTCAGTCTTAGTAACTGTATCACCCTTTAATAAATCCTTAGCTTCCTTTGATGTTTTAATATAAAGGTCAGAGCCTAGATCCATTTCAACAGTTGTTGTTGATCTAATTTGATGTTTAAATGAATCCATATTACCGGTTCCACCATTAGAATTAACATCTACATTATAATTTGCATTATAAGTTAATTTTACAGTTCCTGATAAATTTTTATCAAAACCAGCAATTAATTGAGATGGGTCAAATACTTGTTCCTTATTAGATGTGTCAGCTGGAGTTGTTTTAGATGGATCCTCCTTCTTACCACAAGATACAAGTGCAACACCTGCAAGTCCTAACATTCCTAATGTACTTAATACCTTTAAACTATTTCTTTTCATTTTAAAAATCTCCTTTTCCTATTTAATAAAATCTAATTTTTTTAAGTAAGCAAATACCTCATGTATTTCCTTACTCCAGAATGTCCAAGAATGATCAGCATCCTCGACAACTCTATATGCTACACCTGTTTCGTTTTCCTTTAAGAAAGCATTTAAATCCATAGATGGAGCATAGATAAAATCCTTTGTACCAATTGATAAATATATATTTAGGTTTTCTTCTTTTTTAGCTAAGAATAGATCTCTTAAACTACCAATTTTTGCCTCATCTAAGAAATCAGGCTTAGTTGCAGGAGAAAGCGCAACACAAGCAGCGTATTTATCAGTATTCTTTAAATAATGATATAATGCACCATATCCACCCATTGATACACCTGCTATTATAAGGGGCATGTCCTTACTCAAGCATTTAAAATTACCATAAAGAAAATCAGTGACATCACGTTCAATTAATGAATAGAAATCATCAATTGGACCCATATTTAAATACCACTTATTTTCACCATTGATAAAGCAGGCCGCAACACCATTTTCCTCACACATTTTTATAATGGGAGTATTGCATTGCCAACCATTCAAATCATCACCAAAACCATGAAGGAAAATAATCAATGGATATTTCTTTTCACTATTTTGATAATAGTTATCATCATTATTTTTCAAACAGCCTTGAAGATTTAATGATGGAATTACTAATTCTATTTTGGTCTTTCTTGCCAAAGATTTAACACATAAATCGATTGAATATGTAGCCATTATTCTTCCTCTTCCTTTTTAAATTCAGCATAATATAATTGTTGAGTAGTTGTAGTATCAAGCTTCTTATACTCAATTTGGAATTGCTTTAAAGCATCTTCTCCTTCATTGCGCTTAATCATACATTGTAAATAATACTCTGTCATTTCCTTAGCAGCTCTTCTTTCCTCTTCAGGAGATGTACCAATTGAACCTACATAATAAGGTAAATTCTTAATTGCATCATAATCAATTAGATTTTGACAAGAACCACCAATTGAGAAGAATACTTTATTTTCATTACAAATTTCAGCTGCTCTATTTCTTTCTGTATCATCCTGCAAAGAAATAACAAATTCAGCACCTTGATTACATAATTGCTTAGCAATTACTGATTGTGTATTAGTTGAAGTTACTGCACCAACTGGTAAAATAATAACATTGTAAGCTTCAGCTAAATAGTTCTTAATATAATCAATATATTTCTGAACAGTATCATTTACGCTTGATGGAGCAATAATACCACACTTAATTTGTTTACCAGTTCTATAAGAAGCTTTATCGGCAGCTTCATTAGTTCCGTTTTCATTATATAAAGCTGTAATATTCTCCTTAGATGAATCAGATACCCACTTTGATAATTTTTCAGCACCATAAGATGAAGAGTTTTTATCAAAGAATTCGTCAACATTTAATTTTCTTAAAGTTGGATGTTCCTTAGAAACCGAATCAACTGCGCTCATTTTGTCATACTCAGTTAAGGTTTGAATAGCCCAGTTTGTAATACTTAATCTTAAAGCTGTACCATCAGCATTTTTCATAGCCTGACCATTATCAACAGCATCAACAGAAGCTGCAAAGATTGGAAGAATATGTGCTGAATATTTAGCCACTAAATATCTTAAAGATCCATTTACAAAGGCTTCACGATAAGCATCAGAGAAACCACCCATTGTCGCATTTGAAATAGCATCACCTGATGATAGAATTGGAGATGAAGCAAACTCAACGCCATTACATGTTGAGATAACGGCCATAGGATGATATTTCTTAAATGGCTTATCATATTGAATACCTGAATCCCAGTTTTGATTATTAACCATGTAAATATCTGTATCCTCAGGTAAATCAGTTTTTGATTTATCAATTGAAATTTTAAACTTACGAGCGTCCTTTTGTCCTTCATAACCAGTAACAGTTACACCATGATCAGCTAAAGCATCATTCATACCTAACCATTTATTTGTAAAGTGCTGTCCCTCATAACCATAGTAATTATAAAGTGAAAAGAAAATTGCATTATTTGTTCCATCAAATGACTCAATATCATCCTGATTAATTGTACTTCCACCGTAAATGAATAGCTTTTCAAGGTTACAAGATGCTAGTGCAAAGCATCCTGTACCAAGAACTAAAGCTCCAAGTCCAGCTTTAACTAATTTATTAGGCTTTTTCATTTAAATCAGCTCCTTCTTTTTGCGGATTTAATCTCTTTTCCTTACGAATATACTTTCTCATCTTAATCCAGTTGATGAAGCGTTGCTTATCAACCATATAAACTAGAACTGCGAATACGCTAAATCCATTTAATAAGCTTGATACAGTTGAAGTGAAGGCATTATCAAATCCATATGTATATAAGCAAGTTGTACCAACAACTGCAAGTAATAGACCAACAATTTGGTTGCTATATCTTGCAAGAATACCACCAATAAAGATTGGTAAGAAGTTTTTAAATACAGTACCACTTGATGCAAGGTTAGTATTGATTGTAATACTTGAAGTACCACATGAACTCATTACCTGATAAATTGCAATTAATGCACCAGCGATAATGAATGAAACAATACAATGAGTAATTTCATTAATACCAGTATCAACACAAATCTTTTGATCATAAACTAAAGCTAGTTTATTATAACCAAATCTTGTATAGCATAGGGCTCCTGCCATAAATAAGCAAACAATAATTAATAATGGAATTAGAATAATTGGCTCTTGGAAAAAGCTTGTTGTGTGTGAACCCATTGTTAGGTTTACAGTTCCAGTTGAGCCAGTTGCTTCTGCTACTACCTTAGCAATACCTTCGTAAACTAAACACATACCAAGAGAAATAACAATTGGAGGAAGCTTTGTGAAGATTAAAACTAAAGAGTGAATAAAGCCAAGAATCATACCAAATAAAATACTTAAGAATAAGAATGCAAAGATATGACTAATTGTATCAACACCAGGAACAATTAAAGATGCAAATAAGCAAGCTAAGATTCCTGTTGCACCTAATGAGAAGTCCATACGACCTGAGTTTAGGTTAGTATTTAGGGCTAACGCTGCGATTAGAGTCATTAACATTGTACGACCCATAATCAAAATATTTGAGAAGTTATCAAATGCACTACCAATATTAAATAATCCTGTACCATTCATATTTGATAAGGCAGATGCAATTAAAATCATTAGTACTGGACAAAATAATGACCAGAATAGTTTATTAGATTTTCTTTTAACAGTAGGATTGTTAACAATTGACTTACTGTTAAACTTAATAGGCTCTACATATTTCATTATTGTATACTACCTCCTGAAGCTAACATATTACTTCTTGTATCCCACATATTGGCAAGTGATACGATAATAAATACGATACCCTTAACCATAAATGAGTATGAACCAACTTGGAATGTTGGAGTTGAAATAGCTGCGAAGAATTCATCAAGGAATACTGAGAAGAATGCACCGATGATTGCACAGCTAACCTTTGACTTAGGACCACCACTTGTAGTCATACCACCAAATACAATAGCAATTACAACGTTAAGACCAACTTGACTTAAAACTGTTGTAGCACCATATTTAGTACCAGACATTGAACAAGCGAAGATAAATCCACAAATACCAAGACCAACACCAGAAATAGCGAAGGAAATGATACCAGCACGCATTAGATTAATACCATTAAACTTAGCTGCTACCTTATTTGAACCAATAAACTTATTTCTTCTTCCTACTTTAGTATAGTTAAAAATAAACCAACAAAGAACGAAGAATACTAGTAAGAATGCTGCATAAGCCCATGGACTTGAAAGCATTCCTGAATCAACATTAATTAATCCACCAAACTTATCAAGAATTGCTTCATGAACAGCAGATAGAATATTCATCATTGTAAGGGTCATAACCATTACTGGCAAGTTAAGCATTGTAGCTAAAATAGCGTTTATAATACCAAAACCAGCACCAACGACAATAGCAACGATTAAAGATAGGGCAAGATTTTGAGTTGAATTATACATTAAAGCAGCAATGGTAGCACACATTAATGATGCATTACCAAGTGACATATCAAATCCACCTTGTGAATAGATGAAGACGGCACCTGTTGCAACAACCGCAACGAAAATACCATTATTAATAACATCGCCTAAATCACCATTATAGCCTGTTATTGACTTTCCAATTGCATAAGCTGCAATAATTACAATTAACATTAGAAGTGGTACTAAATTAATCCACATTTTCTTGTTTTTAAGAGTTCTTTTCAAATTAAAGACAGCAACATCTTCTAAAGCTTTGGCTCTTAAGGCATCTACAGGTGAAACTTTACCCGTAATATTATAAATAAGCTTTACATATTCTTGATGAAGTGAAACTCGCTTCATCTTAATTAAACGAGTTTGCTCAACGTAAGAATTATTTTCTTTAATCTTAGCTCTCTTGCATACTGTTGCAAGACCAACCCTAATATTTTTTAATTCCTTGTCATCAGCATTTTTATTTTCTTCAAGCTTTTCTTGCATATTCGTTTCGTATTCATGATCAAGATCAGCTAATTTAGCTAAATAATCATTTTTCGCTTGAGCAAGTCTAGCCTTATTTTCTTCTTTTAAAGAAGCATCTAATTTTTTATAGTTTTCTTTTACCTTAGCCTTTAACGCTGAAGCACGTTCCTTGTCATCTGATTTAGAATCATAAAAAGCAACAACTTCATTAACTATTTCCTCGTTAAAGTACTTAAATCCATAATTATTTTCCATATGTTCTCCTTTCTAAATCATATACTCGACGATTTGTTCTTGGGTTAAATCCTTACTACGGGTAAATTCCTTAGTAATTTCACCATTTTTCATAATTAAGATACGATCAGACATACCAATTAACTCAGGTAATTCCTCAGAAATCATAATGATTGATTTACCCTCTTGCTTCATCTTATAAAGAAGCTGGTAGATAAATTGTTTAACACCAATATCAACTCCACGAGTTGGACAGTCAAGAATTAGAATTTCTGAATCGTTAGCAATCCATTTAGCAAGTGATACCTTTTGCTTATTACCACCAGATAGCTTACTTACTAAATCCTGAGGTGAATTGCACTTAATTTGAAGAGCCTTAACCTCTTTATTAACTAGCTTCTTCTCATCTGATTTTGTAACTAAGAAATTAAGCTTAGCTATATTATTAATAGATGCAATTGCAATGTTGTCAAAAATCGAAGTCTTAAGTGATAATGCTTCAACGTCTCGGTTCTTAGAAAGGTAACCAATCTTTTGACTCATCGCAAATGATTCACTCTTAACCAACTTATCAAGATTTTCACCAGTGTAAACATATCCACCTTCAATCTTAATATTTCCAAACAAAGCCTTACCTAAAGTATGCATACCACATTCAGAAAGACCACCAATACCTAAAATTTCACCCTTGTGAAGTTCAACGTTTACGTGACGTAATTGATTTCCTTCAATACCATCAACCATCTTTAATACTACTTGATCTGAATAAGAGCCATCATAATCAGAACGGTAATAATCGCCCTTTAGTTCACGACCAATCATATACTTCTTAATAGCCTCAGCATCAAATTCACCTTTAGCTTTATCAAGATTTGCAACAATATTACCATCACGAAGGACTGTTAAAGTATCACATTTTTCCATTAATTCATCAAGGTCATGTGAAATGAATAGTACTGACTTTCCTTCATTCTTAAGATCATTCATCTTTTTATATAATAAGTTACGACCTGTTTCTGATAGGGCAGTTGTGGTTTCATCAACAATGAATATTTCAGGATTTTTATTTAAGCATTTAGCAATTTCAATTAATTTTCTTGCTTGCATATCATAAGCAGCTGTAATTACGCCAGGTTGAATATCATTAACACCAATCTTCGATAAAGCATATCCTGCATGCTTACGAAGCTTCTTACCATTAACAAATAATCCAAAAATAGCAGTTAACCAGAAATTTTTAAACTTTCTTAAAGAAACACTTTCATGAGGCTTTTTCAAATCATGAATAGCATTTAAGTAATGATTTTTTAAATACTGAACATCGCTTTTTAGCCAATCAAGCTTCATATAGGTTACATTATAAAGTTTCTTAATTTCCTTTTTATAAGTACCCTTAGCTTCCTTAATATCGTTTTCCTTACGTCTTTGGACGATTACATCATCAAGATGTTCTTCATTTGCTTCATATTTTTTATTAATAAGTTCAAATTCATTTTGAAGCTTATCAAATTCTTTTTTAGATTCTTCATCAAAGCGTGCAATAATTTCTTGCTTTTTAGTTTCATTAGTACGCATAAGCTCATCTTTTAAATTCTTATGCATTTCTTTAAGTACAGCTGAAGCTTCTTTAAGAATAGGCTTAGTTTCTTCCTTTGTTGCTGATGAAATCTTATCTAAATATTCCTTACTTTTAGTGTCAAAATCCTTCATGTCTAAATTATAAAGAGGTGAAAAATTTTCAATCTTCTTTTCCTCAAAATAATTAACACCAGAGAATTGCTTTAATTCTCCAAGGAAAATGTTTTCTGCAACACTAATTGCCGAAATTGTTCCGTTTTCCTGAACAATAATACCAATTCCACCTTCAAGAGCTTCAACCATTGATGTTGGCTCCCAAGGTTTACCATGATACTCCATTGTACCACTTGTTTTTTGATAAATACCCGTCATAATCGCAGACATTGTTGATTTACCAGATCCATTTTCACCAATGAAACCGCGGATTTCACCAGGATAAATTTCAATATCAACGTCATTTAATGCAATTGTTGGACCAAATTGCTTTACGATATGAGTTGCTTTAAAAATAGGTTCTTTCATAAAATTTAGTCGTATGAATTCAAATTCATACTCCTCCTTTCCAAGATATGTGGCATTACCACTCATTACAACAATATTATATACTTTTCGTAAAAGAGTGAAAACGCTTTTATTTATTTTTTTTAGACTGATTTTTAATACTTTTTGCACTTTCAAGCGTTTTCACAATATCGAAAAATATTAAAAATCTGTACTTTATGTTGAAAAATACACTTATTTAATCTATAATTAAGGCATGGAAAATATAAAATATGAACTTTTTAAATTTGATGAAAGTCTTCCCCTAAAAATTTTCATATATAAACTAGGTGATATCAAGCCTCACTGGCACCAGGAGCTTGAGCTTATTTACGTTTTGGAGGGATATACAGAAATTGTTATTAATGATCACATGTTTGTATTGAATCAGGAAGATATTATACTTACTAATGCTTATGATATTCATGAGCTTCATGGTTCTGATGCTGTTATTTTATCAGTCCAAATTGACCTTGAAAAGTTAGGAGTTCCCGAGGATGAAAGAGAAGGTCTAACATTTGATTGTAATTCATCTTTAGAAATTGATAAAACTCCTTATCAAAAAATTAAGGCGCTAATTGCATCCTTAATAAACTATAATTTAAAATATCAAGATAATAGCCGCTATGCTAACTTATCAATTCTATACTCTTTATTTGCTGAATTCATGAACAAATATCGTGTTATTTCAAATTCTAAAAAAACACAGCCTAAAAAATATTTGGCAAGACTTAGAGAAATAATTAAATACCTAAATGATAATTACAATAAAGGCATTACACTTAAAGAGCTTTCTAATGTGTTTGATTTGACCGTCCCTTATATTTCTTCTTTCTTCGATAAATACTTTGGTAATAATTTCCAAGATTATTATGACGAACTTCGTATTTCTAAATCAATTCCTACTCTCTTAGAAAACAAGCTAACACTTGATGATATGGCTATTAAATTTGGATTCACTGATGCACGTGGTTACGTTAGAGCTTTCAAAAAAATTTATAATACTACACCAACAGAATATCGTAAAGGTACAACATCAAGTTCACAAAGTGGCATTTTACTAACTCAGTTTGACACTAATAAATATTTGGATAAGTTACTCAAAAATAATGATCAGAAATATCATTTACCTTTAAAAAAACATAAAAATTCTATTATTAAGGATTTTGAAGCAGACTGCAATAATTCTTCTCCTTTAAAGCCTACCTATCTTAATTTCTTTACCGTAAGTAGAGCATTCGATTTTCTTTCGAAGCCTCATCAAGAAATGATTGAGGATCTTTTAAGTGAAATTCCTTTTAAATATGTAAAATTTCATGGTATCTTAGATGATACTATGCATGTGATAAAAAAAAGAGGAGATACTTTTACATATTCCTTTTTCTATATTGATATGGTACTGGATTATATTATGAAACTTGGAATAAAACCCTTAATTCAATTAAGTTACATGCCAAGTTGTTTAACAAATAATATGCCTCATTATGATAATGGTATGATTGTCTCTCTTCCAAATAATGACGAGGAATTCTTAAAGCTAATCAACGCTTTAGTTATTCACTTAATTGAAAGATATGGTATTAAAGAGGTTGAATCTTGGCCCTTCACTTTTTGGAATGCACCAGATACCTCAAAATATGCTTACGGAGTCGAAGATACGCCTCATTTTTTAAAGTTATATAAGGAAATTTATAATATTATTAAACAAATAAGTTCTAAAATTGAATTTGGAAGCCCTAGTCTTCTTCCACTTTGCGATGAAACTAAAAAGTTTGACAAGGAATTTTTAGACTATGCCAGAAATAATGACTGTTATCCTGATTTTTTAATTGTTCATTATTTTGAAAACAATTTTTCAAATTATTTTAAACAAATTAATAAAGAACAATTTCCAACAGATCCTAATAATTTTAAAAAATTTATTGATTATATCAAATCACCAGACTTCTATTATGGTAAAAAGGTTTATTTAACCGAATTCAACTTTACAATCTCTCATCGTAATCTTCTTTCTGATACTATATTTAGTTCTTGTTATATTGTAAAAAATATTTTAGAAAATCTAAATCGTCTTGATTCATATGGGCATTGGTATTTATCCGATTTAATTGATGAAACGCAACTTCCAAATAATATGCTACATGGAGGTCTCGGTTTTTATACTGTTAATGGTATTAGAAAGCCTGCTTTTTACGCATATAAATTTTTATCAAAGTTAGGACCAGACATAATTCTCCAAAACGAAGGAATTATTATTACTAAAAGAGACCAAGATATAATTATTTTACTTTATAATTATGAACATTTTTCTAATCTATACGCCTCAGGTGATTACTTCGAGCTTTCATATCATAATAGATATATTCCTTTTGCGGCTAATAAAAATATAATATTTAATATTAACCTTAAAAATGTTCCAGGTAAGAGCTATCATTTAAAGCAAACATATATTAATCGTAGTAGTGGTTCGATTTATGATGTAGCAGAAAATGCTGGATTTTTCGGTCTACCTGATCCTGAAACAAAAGATTTCCTAAAGAATCTATCAACTCCGCAAATTCAATTTAAAACAGGAACTATTAGTAACAAAGAATTATCATTTGACGCTACAGTTAGTCCTCTTGAAATTAGATTGATTGAAATAAAACTATACGACACCTATAAAGAATAAAAAAAAGTGATGCTGACTTACCTAACATAAAAGTTTAGTTTCTATCACCACTTTAAAAATTTACTAATCTATATTATAAAACTCATAAGCTTTAATTACTTCTTTAGTAAAAAAATCCCTATATTTCATTATATATGGATTTTTTTTATTTCTTAAGATAAATGATTTGGCTGCCTCATCAGAGGTTAAACAGCCTGTTTTAATTTTATTAGCTATAACGTATTTAATAAAATCAATTATTTGCTTATAATAATCAATGTTATTAAGGATAAATTCTTTAGCAAATAATTTTCTTGTATCGTATGATATATCCTTTTGCATATTATCTTGATTATAATACGATAGGTATTTTTTAGATACATCATTATAGGCTTCTTCAATCGCATAATAGGGTGGAAGCCATATTGATTTTAAATTTGAAGCGAAGTTTTTGTTTCCTTTAAATGAAAGTCCCACATAACTTATTATTACTTTTGTATCACCTTTGTTATAGGTGTATTCTATATCTTTATAATTTAATCCTGTTGGCAAATGATGAGGTCCAACAAAATTTGATAAAGCTGATGTTATAAACATTCTATCAAAGGTATTATTAGGTTCTTCTACAATAGGAAAACAAAACTTTTTAGTTTTAGGATTTATTTGCGTATAAATGAATCCTTGTTCATTTATAGCTATAATGCAGGTAAAATATTTTTCTTTCATAGCTTTACAAAGTATTTATTATAGCAATCTTTGCAAGTATAAATTTCTTTATAATATGCCTATATTCCATTTTCAATTTAATAAGGACAGAAGCAAGTTTCCATTGATTCTGAATATCTAGTTTCTTTTAGCTCCTTATATTCGATTTCAGATGAATCACAGGTTCTAAGTAATTGTTCTAATTCATCATTTGAACAGTATCTTTTATAGCCTAAATCTTCTCCCACTCCATATACCATTACATTTACTTCATACATAATAACAGCTCCTTTTTAACATCAGATACTATTTTAGTATTAAAAAGATTATATACAAGTCTTGACTGTTTATTTTTAATTAATAATGAATGCTTAAACTTAACCTCACTCTCATAAATTTTAATTACATTTCTATTATACCTTAAAATGTATAAAAAAGTTGCCAAAGCAACTTCTTTAATTAAAATGTTTAACAATAAAACCAATTGTTTCTTCTATTTGTACTTTTGAAGATATGGTAGCATCATTATCATTCTTTTGTTTGCCATAAGAACCAAACTGAGCGTGATTTCCACCATTAATTTCATATTCATAACTATCCTTAGGCATAAGTGTTCTTCCTGTCTCAATCTTATTTCGATTTAAAACACCATCATTTTCACCATAGATAGTCAAAACAGTTAAATCCGTACTTGATAGATCCTTCGTTGGATAGGCCGCAAGTAATAAAAGACCATCTAGCTTACTAGCATTTTTAGCCGCGTAATTAGCTGCCATTGCGCCACCCAAGCTATGTCCTCCAACATAATAAGAGCTGTAGCTATAATTTTTTATAATATCATTAGCTGCATTTATATCAAATATCGCAAAATGAAAGGGCATATCAAGTAAAAATACATCAAAACCTTTCTCTGCCATTTGAAAACATAAAGGAGCGTAAGCCTTAGTATCAACCTTAGCACCAGGATAAAAAATTAAAGCTTTATCTGAGGCAGAATCAAACATATACCCCTCTTTTATTTCTTCTACCTTAACTGTATCACTTGATTTTAAATAATTATCAACATCAACGGCCTTATAATATACGTTTAAATAAATGAAAATACCTGAAATAAGTAATAATAAAACACTACCAGAAATAATTAATATAAGCTTTGTTTTTCTTTTCATATTATTTCTTATATCTTGCAATATTATCTTTCAAGAAGTTTTCATCTTCAAAGTAATCAATTCTCATACTATGACGAACACGTTCAAGCGTCTTATTAGCTCGAATATTAGCTTTTTCAGTTCCTTCCTTAAGAATTTTATAAACAACATCAAGGTGCTCCTCATAATATCTACGACGTTCTCTAATTGGTGTTAAAATATCCTCAAGAACGTTATATAAAAACTTCTTACACTTCATATCACCTAAGCCACCACGTTCATAGTGAGCTTTCATCTGATCAAGATTTTGATATTCTGGAGCGTATTTTTCAAAATGTTCCTTTGTTGCAAAGCAGGTTAAATATATGAAAACAGGATTATCCTTTGTATTACCGGGATCCTCAACTTTCAGATGATTAGGATCAGTAAACATTCCCATAACCTTTTGCTTAACTGTCTTTGAATCATCACTTAAATAAATTGTATTACCTAGTGACTTAGACATTTTAGCCTTACCATCAGTTCCTACTAGACGATAACAAGACTGATTTTCAGGAAGTAAAATTTTAGGCATTACAAGCGTTTCTCCATAAATACTATTAAATTTATGAACAATCTCTTGAGTTTGCTCAAGCATTGGCATTTGATCCTCACCTACAGGCACTGTAGTCGCGTCAAAGGCAGTAATATCTGCAGCCTGTGAAACAGGATAAGTAAAGAATCCTGCAGGAACAGATGCCTCAAAATTTCTTAATTTAATTTCATTTTTAACCGTTGGATTTCTTTGAAGTCTTGAAATTGTTACTAAATTAAGATAATACATATTTAGCTCTGTTAAAGCTGGAACTCTTGATTGTACAAAAATAGTTGATTTTTTAGGATCAATACCAACTGATAAATAATCAAGAGCAACCTCCATTAGGTTTTCTCTTATTTTATCTGGATTTTCTGCATTATCAGTTAAAGCCTGTGAATCGGCAATCATAATATATATTTCATCATATTCATTTGAATTTTGAAGCTCAACTCGTCTTTTTAAGCTTCCTACGTAATGACCTATATGAAGATGTCCTGTAGGTCTATCTCCTGTTAATATTATTTTTTCCATATAGTCTCCTTATATTAAATGAATTTTATAACAAAAATGGCGTGCCTAACGAGATTCAAACTCGTACTCTTAACCTTCGGAGGGTTACACTTTATTCAATTAAGCTATAGGCACAAGCCTTTTTATTTTATCATAATTTACAATAAAAATAAACTACCAACTTATCTTTATTAATTGATAGATAACCTCTTCAAGAGGCATTTTATCACTATAATTATTAAAAAAATCTAAAAGTTCCTGTTCCTTTTTAAGATTATCAGATTGTTTATTAATATAATAATCATTACTTCTTCCACATGGACTTTGACAAGTAAGACAATTTGGTAAGTATTCTCTTTTCTTTTCATCAAAAAAAGTAATATACTTAGTTAAATCACGATTATTTTTAATTGCGTCTAAGGCGCTTCTTAACATATTCTCCTCTTTAAACGACACTCCTTCACCATCAAGACCATTTAAAAGACCAATTATTTTAGCAATAAGAATTTCCTTATTTGGCTCTAGCATCAACTAATTCCCCCTTTGTTGAAATTGTCCTTATGCTCATATGAATTTGATATTTAATCATTTTAGCAGCATCCTCTACCATTTTAACTAATCCTCCACAACAAGGAACATCCATTCTAACAATAGTAATTGACTTAATATTATTATTTTCAAAAATATCCTTAAACTTTCTTGTATAATCATAATTATCAAGCTTAAAGCAACCGATAAGTAATGCTCTTTTATGCATAAAATCCTTATAAAAGTTTTTATAAGAAAATGCTGTACAAGAGGCTGCAATTAGAAGATGGCCATTATTATAAAGAGGCGACCTAACAGGTGCAAGTTTAAGCTGAATAGGCCAGTTAATAAGCTCACCCTCAGGCATTATTCTTTCTTCCATATTTTTAAAAACTGCCTCATGATCATAGGATGCGACATTTTTAGTTTCAATTGTAATCGCATCACTAGGACAATGGGGTAGACAATCACCAAGCCCGTCACAGTATGATTCGCTAATAAGATGGGCTTTCCCTTCAATCATTTTAATTGCACCTTCATGACATGCTCTTGCACATAATCCACAGCCAGTACATTTTTCTTCATTTATTACAACTATTTTTCTTTCCATATAATCCACCAATGCCTCATATTTTAACATATAAAAAATTTACTTAATAATCAAATGCTTAAAGCTCTATTTTTTCAAATGTAAAGGTTGTGGCAAACTTTCTTGCAAACTCAAGCTTACTTTCATTATCAACAGTAAAGCAATTAACAAAATGCTTTTTAGCATAACGTCTAACAGAAGCCTTATTAAACAAATTTAAAGATACATCAACGCCTTCAAATAAATGCCTCAAGCTAAACAAATAATAAGTATCATTACCTACTAAAAGCTCCCTTTGAAATCCCTCACCTTTAAAAGGAAAAAGACATTTTGGAAAAAAAGAAATTAAAACATATTTTTTTCTATTTTTAACATTTTTAAGTATTTCCTTAAGCTTTAAGGCTAATTTAGTTGAATTATGGTTATAGCTTTTAAGTTCAATAAAAATAGGAACTCTTTCTTGATTCAAATCAATAACCTCTTCTAATGTAGGAATTTCACTTCCATCGAAAAGCTGATATTCCTCTTTTATTTTACGAAGTGTTAGTTCCTCTATTAGTCCATCTTTACCAGTAGCTCTTAAAAGATTTGAATCATGACAGACAACTAAATAGCCATCTAAAGTAAGATGAATATCAAGCTCAAAGGCTAAGTTATGTATAATAGCATTATTAAAAGCACCTAGGCTATTTTCAGGATAAATATCATTATGTAATCCACGATGACAAATTCCCTTTAATACTAAAGGATCAACTAAAGCTAAAGCCTTGTCTTTTTTCATTTATACCACTTCCTTTTAAAAAACAATAGGACTATTTAAATTCTTTAGTAGGGCAACAACACTGTATCCGGCAATATCTGAGCTTTTAGAATAAACATCAAGATGAGCCTTAATTTCATCACCACATTCAATATCAATACACTGACTATCACCTATAAAATCCGGCTTAGTTTGAATTGTAATGCTTGTATTATGAACTCCTCTTGTAGCAAGAGCCGTCGCAACACCAACATTAATTCCTGTAGGAAGATTTTTAATCGCCTCATATGCACTGCCCTTAAAAGCTGTCATATCTTCTTTTTCCATTTTAGGATCATATAGACTTGTCTTAGCCAATGCACGGGCTCCTTTTGTATTAGTAAGACTGGCACTTGTAAGTCCCATAAGTCTTGCAGTCATTAGCACCTCAAAACCACTTATAGCTCCACTTGCAAGATAAATTTTAGCATTAGATGCAATACATTTATTCTTTATCATTTCATAATATGTCTCATCACTTAAAGCACCAATTGATAATAAAACTACATTAATTCCTTTTTCAATTGTACGTTCAAGAATAAGCTTCGTCGCAGCTGGATTAGTCGCTTCAACAACAAAATCTAAATTTCTTTCAAGCATTTCCTCATAAGAATCACAAGGTTTAATTCCTAAGTTTAAAGCCATTGCCTCTCTATTTTCTTTTGTTTTACTATAACATCCTACAATTTCATATCCTTCAAGTAATCCCTTTTTATAGCATGATACAACAATTTTATTTAAATGGCCACAGCCATATAATCCGATTCTTTTCATTTTACCACCTTGACTTTATTTTTTATTAATTATAAGATAATTATAATAGAATATGGAGGTAAATTCAATGTTTAAAAAATTAGTTATAATTGAGCCAATTAATATGTTAGATTTTCATCTTAAAGAGCTTAATAAATATGCTTTGGAAATAAACTATTTTAAAGATATACCTATAAATGATGAAGAAATTATCAAAAGAATTAATGACGCAGATGCTGTATTATTATCATATACTTCTAAAATTGATAGCTATGTCTTAGAAAATTGTCCTAATATAAAATATATTGGTATGTGCTGTTCCTTATATTCATATGAATCTGCTAATGTTGATATTAAATATGCTAATCTAAAAGGAATTGTTGTAAAAGGAATTAGAGATTATGGTGATGAGGGTGTAGCAGAATATATTATTCACGAGCTTGTTGAATTTTTACAAGGCTATAAGGAGCTTAAATGGGATACATATCCTCATGAAATTACCAATTTAAAATGTGGTGTTATTGGACTTGGTACTAGTGGTACTTTAATTGCTAAAACATTAAAATTCTTTAAAGCTGATGTTTCATATTATAGCCGAACAAGAAAAGAAAACATTGAAGAGGAATTAAAAATATCCTATAAAGATTTAAATAAGCTATGTCAAGATAGTGAAGCTATCTTCTTAGCTTTAAACAAAAATGTTTTATTATTAGATAAAGAACAATTTGATTTAATGAATGGTAAAAGAATATTATTTAATACCTCAATTGGACCAGGATTTAAACAGGAGCCATTTGAATTATGGTTGAATGATAAAAATCACTTCTTCTTTGGTGATACAATGCCAACAATCGGAAATCCTGATTTGTGGCAGCTTCCTAATACATATACAATAAATCGCTCATCTGGTGGGAAATCCTATGAAGCCTACTACCGCTTAGGTGAAAAGGTTATTAATAATATTAAAGAATACTTACATAACTAAAATGAAAAGCATTTTCTAATTAAGGGGAAATGCCTTTTTTAATCTACTTAGAAATTATCTTCAGTACATCATCATATTTATATAAAGCCATTAAAAAACTACCATTTTCATCCTTTGTATATTCAAATAAAGCCTCACTAAATAAGCTTTTATAATTACCAAACACATCTTCTATAATTGAAAAATCAACCTCATCACTTAAAAGATTTATTATATTTCCACCATCAAGTTCATATCTTGGAAGCAAAACATACATTTTTTCATTTTTATCAATAAGCTTGCATCTAATAGGTAAACTAGAGCCAGCTATGTTAAGTCCTAATTTTGGCAAATAAAAGACATCCTTTTTCTCACAATCACTTGAAAAGGCCTCAAGCATTTTGCCATTATAATCAAACATATTATCTAAAAATGTCTGTTCTTGAGAAAATGAATCATAACTTTTAGCTACATTATCTTTAAAAGAAAGAATATAACGATTATATAAAGCAATATCTTTGTTTAATTCAATATTCGAAGAAATATTTTTCATGATTTTAAATACCTTTCTTCTTCCACAATATGCAAGATGATAATTATTTAATTCAAATTTTATTTTATTTAAATTATTAGTTTTGTAATAAATAATATCATCATTCATTTTATCTTTAAGATTTTGATACATGAACAAATATTTTCCATCAATAGTGTTATTATCTTGATATGAAGAAAAATGATAATTATTAGTATCATTATGATTATTTTTTTCATAATTCGAAAGCCATTCCATGCCATTTGCGATAGTATCTTTTGAAATGTATGCTAGATAGTAATAATCTTCGATATCGCCGTATAAAGTTAAATATGTTGCTAACTTATTTTCTTTTGCTATATTAGGACCAAATTTATTATTCATATCATAGCCATCCCACAAATAAGCATAAGACATTTGTGTACCAGGTTTATATAGTTCATAATTAAAATCATAATTAAATATAGCTTGAGAAGTATTATCATCCGTTATTCTTTGAAGATTATCATTTGAACACCCAACCATCATAAAAGAAAGTACTAAAAAATAAATTAAAAATAAAGATAAATATTTTTTCACAATTACCATCCTATTATAAAATTCATTATTTTTTTCAAAAACACGTTTTTTTTACAAGTAAAAAGCAAATTCATGATTTTATTATAGCATACATTATATTCATGTCAAATAAAAAATATTTCCTAAAATAGGAAATACTTTCATTTAATTATATTTTTTTACGCTTGATCCACCACTTGTACTAACATCTAAACTAGAACTATCTCCTAAATAATATAAGGTTGAAGCACCTGATAGATCTAATTTTAAAGAACCTCGAAATGAAAAATAACCACTAGATGCACCGGATAAATGTCCTGATACCTTAGAAGATGATACATTAATCATATCTACCTTTGAAGCACCACTGGCATCAACCTCAATTTTATCAACACTACCTGACGCTTTAAAGCTTGAAGCGCCGGCAAGAGAAAGCTCTATATCATCAGCAATTAAGCTCTCAATTTTAACATTAGAAGCGCCTGATAAGTCAAAGCTTGCATCATTAAGTTCAATTTTACTTGCTTTAAAAGATGAAGCTCCGCTAAGCTCTACATCTATTTCATTTAAAGAAAGTTTATTAATTTCAAGTGATGAGGCGCCCTTCAAATCAATGTCAAGCTTATCCTCTCTTAATGTACCATCATTGGCGATCATTTGTGTTGCACTTGCTAAATTAATACTATTAAATACGCAATTATATAAATATATTTCACAGCTATCTGTAAGATATCTTTCATGTGATGAGGCACTTATTTTTAAAGTTGCACCACTTTCTTTAATACTAACTTTTTCTATTAAATCTGAAGAAGCCGTTATAACTGCCCTCTTTTTTTGGTATCATCATTTAAACAAACAATCTTTGCCCCAAAGCTTGAAAAACCACTTTTAAGATTAATATTATAAACTTCAAGACTACTTACATCTTCTATTTCTACTTCCTTTGTAGTTATTGTACCACTAAGCGCTACATCCTTGTTTGTACAACCCACAAGGAAAAATAATGGTAAACTTAAAAATCCTAAAATTCTCTTTTTCATCTTTCATTCCTCCTTTTCCCATATACATTAATAAGAACATAGACTATAATTAATAAAATTGTAACTCCACCAAGTATCAAATAAGGAATATAGTTTGGTAAAATATGTCCACCAATTGTTAAATCAATGTCAAAGCTAGAACGCATATTTGCTACAACCTCACTTGGAAGTATTTCACCAAATTGATTCATAACACCATTTGCAAAATGACGATGTAACAGTAAAGTACCATAAGTTCCTGGTAAAAACATCAATATTTTTTGTAACCCTGAACTAAATTGATTTATAGGCATATAAGCTCCACAAATAAAGCCATAAACAGCTGTAACAATCGTTCCAACAGCTGACATTTGACCTTGTGTACTCAAAAAATAATTAATAATTGATGATAATGCTGTACCAAATAAAATAAGAATAAAAATATCAACTATAATTAATAATATATCAACAAAGCTTAAATACCAGCCAACACAGGAAAGATAAATCAGGCCAACACCTAAAAATATATAACATATAAGCATTGTAACTAAACAAGATGAAATAAAGTAGCCCAAAGCCAAGGTTGATTTTTTAATCGGACTTACTCTAAAATCAGAAATAACACCTAATGCTTTATCCTGAATCATAATTAAATTTGAACAAAAGGATATTGTAACTGTACATACAGCTAGTAGGCTTGAAAATAACCAACCACCTACAAAGCCTTCAATCATTCTTTTTGATACAAAAACACCTTCAGGTATAGCACTATTAATTGAATCACGATAAATATTAGCCAAAAATGTAACATAAAGCATCATTAATATAAGAGGCATAATCATTGAAGAAAAAAACATTCCCTTATCTTTAAAGAATAATTTTGTATTTCTTCTAACAACATTTAAAAGTTCTTTCATTATAGACTACCTCCACCAAGCTTTTTACCAGTTATGTTTAAGAAAACATCATCCATTTTACCTTTAACAATTTCAAAATCATTAAATATTTGAGGATATTTTAAAATTAATTCCTTAGCCTCATTAGTATTATTTAGGGTAATCTTAAAGCCATCATTTACTGCCTCATATGGAAGGCCAAGCAGCGCTACATTCTCTTCTTTAGCATTATAAATGATAATATAATCTCTAGCATATTTACTCTTAAGCTCATGGGGAGTTCCTTCACCTATAATTAAACCCGAATCTAAAATTACCACATAATCAGCATCTGAGGCTTCCTCCATATAATGAGTTGTTAAAAAAACAGTTAACCCCTGTTTAGTTCTTAAATCATTAATATTTTGCCAAACAACTGATCTTGTTTGAGGATCAAGACCGGTTGTTGGTTCATCTAAGATTAAAATTTTAGGATTGTGAAGTAAGGCTCTTACAATATCTACTCTTCTTTTTTGACCACCAGACAATTTCTTAATCTGCCGATTTAAATAGGAATCGAGCATAAAAATATCACTTAATTCTTTTAATCTTCTTTCAAAGGAAGAACCAAAAATTCCATATAATCCTGCGCGATATTTCAAGTTTTCATACACAGTTAAATCCTTATCAAGTAAAGAATTTTGAAAAACAACACCTACACTTCTGCTAATATGTTCCTTATGATTATCAATTGATATTCCATCAACGATAACACTACCAGAATCACTAGGTAATTCTCCACACATAATTGATATAGTTGTACTCTTTCCGGCCCCATTAATACCTAAAAAAGCGAAAAACTCACCTTCCTTAACTCTAAAGCTTAAATCCTTAACTGCCTTTACATCCTTAAATGATTTGCTTAAATGCTCTATTTCAATTATATTTTTCATCATCTCACACTCATTTCCAGTTGCAAAATATCAATTTGTAATTAAACAATCAATCAACATCTATTTAGTAATATTATAACATAATTAATATGTATATCATAGAAAAAACAAGTGTTTAACACAAAAAAGGGGCTGTAAAAAAATAAATTTCATTGATTGAAGTTTAGGAGCAACAGCTCCTTT
>OBKR01000047.1_pt1 | contig 152653 bp, 128 predicted proteins | sample 1518991 | NCBI WGS metagenome assembly OBKR01 (sample SAMEA2452117, study PRJEB22498) | human gut metagenome | biome: human feces; feature: human gut; material: feces | place: Australia | collected 2012
AGTACGTCGGTATGAGGCACTGGTAGTTTCAGTGCCCATACCGCTACGCACTCAATTAGTGAGAACGCCCACGAGACGCAAACTTTTTTCTAAACTACGGAAACTAAAAACCTTCCATCGAACACTTGACAGAGAACAACTATATATGCTAAAGTGTAAAAGGTTTCATTATGAAAATGACGCAGAAGGTGTTGGTATTTGCCAGACAGACTGTTAATTTCCTTCAGAGAGACAGAATCATCGGCTGTAAGTTCTGTCAGGTTCCGTTAGCAGTTGAATTTCGCACCGGAGTCTTGCTTTTGAACGGTCAAAAGACAAAAGTAGAAAGTGACGGCTGATATCCGTTATCGTATTATGAGTGCTTATCATTTTGATAAGAATTTGGGTGGTACCGCGAGTTGATTCGTCCCTTGCAGAGAAATCTCTGTAAGGGGCTTTTTTAATTACAAGAAAAGAAATCTTTCAGGAAAGGAGATTATCATGAAAGAAAAATTGGAGCATATTTTAAGCAATGCGATGTCTCAAATTGAGCAGTCGGGGGAACTCGATAAATTAAATGAAATCCGGGTTGCCTTTTTGGGAAAGAAAGGAGAACTGACAAGTGTTCTTAAGTCCATGAAGGATGTGGCACCGGAAGACCGTCCAAAAGTTGGCCAGATGGTGAATGAGGCACGGGCAAAAATCGAGAGCAGTTTAGAGGAAAAGAAAGCTGCTTTTGAGCGCAAACTCCGCGAGGAAAAAATGAAAGCCGAAGTAATCGACGTGACACTGCCCGGCCGTGAACGCGAGATGGGACACCGCCACCCAAATACAATTGCCTTAGAAGAAGTCGAAAAAATCTTTATCGGCATGGGTTATGAGGTTGTGGAAGGTCCGGAAGTAGAATATGACTACTATAACTTTGAAGCACTTAACATTCCGGCAAACCACCCGGCAAAAGATGAACAGGATACTTTTTATATTAATGATAAAATCGTTCTTCGTACCCAGACTTCTTCCGTTCAGGTACACGAGATGGAAAAAGGGAAATTACCGATTCGTATGATTTCACCGGGACGAGTATTTAGAAGCGATGATGTCGATGCAACACATTCTCCATCGTTCCATCAGATTGAAGGACTTGTTATTGACAAAAACATTACTTTTGCTGATTTGAAAGGCACATTGGAACAGTTTGCTAAAAAATTGTTTGGAGAAGATACTAAAGTAAAATTCCGTCCGCATCATTTTCCGTTCACTGAGCCAAGTGCAGAAATGGATGTGACCTGCTTTAAATGTGGCGGCAAGGGCTGTCGTTTCTGTAAAGGTGAGGGCTGGATTGAGATTTTAGGATGCGGTATGGTTCATCCACATGTATTTGAGATGAGTGGTATTGATCCGGAAGAATACACAGGATTTGCCTTTGGTGTCGGCTTAGAGCGTATTGCCCTCTTAAAATATGAGATTGATGACATGCGCCTTTTGTATGAAAATGACAAGAGATTTTTGGAACAGTTTTAAGGAGGTTTAAGAATGAATACACCATTATCATGGATTAAAGCTTATGTACCGGAACTTACCTGTACAGAGCAGGAATATATGGATGCGATGACGATGTCCGGAACAAAGGTCGAAGGATATGAAAAATTCGATGCAGATTTGGACAAAATTATTGTAGGTAAAATTGAGAAAATTGAAAAACACCCGGATGCAGATAAACTGGTTGTCTGCCAGGTGGCAATTGATGAGGAAGGAACAACAACGCAGATTGTAACAGGTGCTTCCAATGTAAAAGAAGGACAGAAAGTGCCGGTTGTTTTAGATGGCGGCCGTGTTGCCGGCGGTCATGATGGCAAAAAAGTTGCCGGTGGCGTAAAAATCAAAAAAGGAAAACTGCGTGGCGTGGAAAGTAACGGCATGATGTGCTCGATTGAGGAACTTGGTTCTTCAACTGATTTTTATCCGGATGCAGCAGAGGATGGTATTTATATTCTCAGTGATAATCCGGAATATAAAGATGCACCGGTTGGCAGTGATGCGATTGCCTTACTTGGCCTTCGTGATGCTGATTTTGAATATGAAGTAACAAGTAACCGTGTGGACTGCTTTGGCGTTCTTGGTATCGCAAGAGAAGCAGCAGCTACATTTAGAAAACCATTTGTTCCGCCGGTTGTAACAGAGAGTGGAAATGATGAAAAGACAGAGGATTACATTTCCGTTGAAATTCAGGCGCCGGATTTGTGTTCCCGTTATGTGGCGCGCGTGGTAAAGAATATTAAGATTGAACCATCGCCGGAGTGGATGCAGCGCAGACTGGCAGCAAGCGGAATCCGTCCGATTAACAATATCGTAGATATTACAAACTATGTAATGCAGGAATATGCGCAGCCGATGCATGCGTATGACTTAGATACAATTGCCGGTCATAAAATCGTAGTAAAGAGAGCAGAAGCCGGTGAGAAATTCCAGACACTCGATGGTCAGGAGAGAGAACTGGATTCTTCCATTCTTATGATTTGTGATGGTGAAAAATCCGTTGGACTTGCCGGAATCATGGGTGGTGAAAATTCCAAAATTACGGACGATGTAAAGACAATGCTGTTTGAGGCTGCCTGCTTTGACGGTACAAACATTCGTCTTTCCGGTAAAAAAATCGGTATGCGAACCGATGCACAGGCAAAATTTGAAAAAGGCTTAGACCCGAATACTACGATGGAAGCGATGAACCGTGCCTGTCAGTTGATTGAAGAATTAGGTGCCGGTGAAGTTGTCGGTGGCTGTGTGGACGTTTATCCGGAGAAAAAAGAGCCGATTGATGTAGCTTATGATGTTGATAAAATCAACGCATTACTTGGTATTGATGTTTCCGAAGATGAGATGTGTAAATATTGGGAAATGGTTGAACTTGTACCGGATAAGGCAAAGAAATGTGTTCATGTTCCAACTTGGCGTCAGGATATTCTGCGCCTTGCCGATTTGGCAGAGGAAGTAGCAAGATTTTATGGTTATGATAAGATTCCTACAACGCTTCCAAGCGGTGAGGCAACACAGGGCGGTGTTTCCTACCAGACAAGCATTTGCAATATGATTCGTAATGTGATTGAGTCGTATGGTTTTTCGGAAGGAATGACTTATTCTTTTGAAAGCCCGAAAGCATTTGATAAACTGCTGATTCCGGAAGGGGATGAGCTTCGCAAGGCAATTGAAATTTCCAATCCGCTTGGAGTGGATTACAGTATCATGCGTACAACACCGTTAAACGGTATGCTTACCTCGCTTTCGACAAACTATAATCACCGCAACAAAGATGTGCGTTTGTATGAAATGGCAAATGTATATCTGCCGGAATCCCTTCCGCTTACAAAACTGCCGGAAGAAAAAATGATGTTAGCACTTGGTATGTACGGACAGGGCGATTTCTTTGATATGAAAGGCTGTGTGGAAGCGATTCTTGACAGACTTGGTATTACAACAGGTGTTACTTATGAGCCAAAAGGAGAACATTCCTATTTGCATCCTGGAAGAAAAGCGGATATAATGATAGATAGAGAAGTCCTTGGCTATCTGGGTGAAGTACATCCGGAAGTGGCAGATAATTATAATCTGGGAACAAAGACATATGTTGCTGTACTGGATGTTGCAAAATTAGCTGAAAAAGCAAACTTTGATATCAAATATCAGGGCGTTGCTAAATTCCCGGCAGTAACACGTGATATTTCTCTGGTTATGAAAAAGACAGTATTAGCCGGACAAATCGAGGAAGTAATCCGAAAGAGCGGTGGAAAACTGCTTGAAGATTATCATTTGTTTGATATTTACGAAGGGGAAAATGTTGGAAAAGATGAAAAATCACTGGCATATTCCATTCGTTTCCGTGCCAAAGACCGTACGCTAGAGGATAAAGATGTATCGGCTGTCATGGATAAAATCTTAAAGAAACTGGAAAACTTAGGAGTAGCTTTAAGACAGTAAGATAGATTTTGGTTGTGTTTTTAGGAGGAAAAGATGAAACGGTTCATAAGCAATTTATTAACGGTATGCTTTATCTGTTACATGATTTTATTGGTCTATTTTCTCTTCTTTAGTGAGGAATATGGACGTAATGAGCCGTATACGACCTATCAGTACAATCTGGAATTATTCCGTGAAATTAAACGGTATCTGATGTACAGGGAGCAGATTGGCATGGTATACTTTGCCATTAATCTATTAGGAAATGTTGTGGTATTTATGCCATTTGGCTTTCTGGTCCCGGTACTATACAGAGAACAGCGAAAAGGCGTTCATTTTAAAGGGCATTATTTTAGGAGCGGACTGTTTGTGACATTCCTTGGATTTGCCTTCAGTCTTGTCGTGGAAACGATTCAGCTTGTGACGAAAGTGGGATGTTTTGATGTCGATGATTTGTGCTTAAATACGTTTGGTGTTATTTTGGGGTATATTTGTTATTATCTTTCCAAAAAAATCATTCGTGCACTCGGAAGAAAGTGAAAGGAGACCGAATATGGAAGTACGTTTTGGAAATCGGAAAAGAATACGTTTTAGTGATAAGAAACATCCGAAACATGGAATTATTTCGGTGGTACTGGGTGTCCTTTCGATTATTATTCTCTTGACACTCTGCATCGTGTCCGGACATGCAAAAGGCAGGGCAGGAATGGAAATTGGTGCGCTCGGTCTTGCAACGATGGTACTTAGTATCATTGGATTTGTGCTTGCGGTTCGCTGCAATAAAGAAGAAGATATTTACCACGTGACACCGGCGGTTGGCTCAGTGCTGAATGGTATTATGATTCTTTTATTTATGGTTCTGTTTATTAAAGGAGCGATTTAAGAACTTTAATTTTGTCGGAAATATCTACTGCCTGATAGCGGGAGCGGTATTCCGAATCGGAAAGTTCTTCAATATAATTAACCGGATAATCTTTCAGATAACCTTTTCTTAAAAGAGTGGAAGCTGCTTTGTTATAGGCAATGGCAGCTTCTATTTCATTTTCATAGCGTCCGACTAATAAATCACCGTTCCAGTGAATTTTTGTTTCATAATAAATCTGTCCCTGTTTTGTTTTTTGGCATACGCCGTGATAGCGGTTGATAATCACAAGGTTTTCGTAGCGGAAATCTCTTGTGTTTCCATTGGCAAATAGATAATCCCGTCCGGCTACGGCATAATTTTTAATGCCATAGCGGGATAAAATATTCACCTGCATTCCATAATCGGCAACAAAAAGATGCCCTCCGCGGCGGCTTATGGTGCGGGTGGAGTAATAAAATAAATCGTCCGTATCAAAAATCAGATAATTTTCCGGCGAAAAATAATAATGAAAATATTTCTGAAACAAATAAATCGGTGTCTTGATATAAATACCATTATCCCGAAAATTAATTAAACTAACCCATTTGGAAAAGGAGAGTACCGGATTCTCTTTTTTGTACGAAGTAAGCGTTATTTCTTTGTTGACGAGAAGTCTGCTGGCGTAAAGGTAAGCCTCGTGCGCCTTTTTTTCCGTGTCAAAGCTGCCAAGGCTGATATGCTTTCCGCTGTAGGTGATCGAACTTCGAAAATATATGGTGTTGTCTTTTTTTTTCGCTTGATATACACCGGGCAGCATACGGATTCTCCTTCCTAATGTTTAAAATCTGTTATCATTGTATGCGATTTTTTGATATATTGCAATATTGTGAATAAAAATGTAACAAAATTGTAATAATTATGTAATAACAACATATATTTGATACTAGGAGGAAGGGAAAATGGTTAAAAAGAAGAAAATATTGTTTTTCGTTTATTGTCTGTTGGTTTCGGCCCTTTCCATTGGCTGGTATCCACAGAATCAGAATAAGCAGGTAAAGAAAGATATAACTTTGGTGCGAAAGTCATCAGAGAAGATGGCAGCACTGGTGGAAAATAATCAGTTTTGTTATCAGGGCGTCACAGAAACGGATATGGATGAAAGACGTATGAATACACAGGAAGATGAAAAACAGAGACGCACGGTAAAAACAATTGTGAGATACCGGGTGAATCTGGAGCATGGGGCGAGAAGGATTTTAGAGAGGATTGTGGAGGCAGAATCCGGCGACCAGACAATCAAGGGACGCCAGATGGTGGCAAATGTGATATTAAACCGTATGAAATCCGAAAAATTTCCGAACTCTGTGCGTGAAATCGTTTTTGCCAGCCGTCAGTTCTCGCCGGTGTCAAACGGCAGCTACTACCGCGTAAAGGTGTCAGCACGGACAAAAAAAGCGGTAGAAAAGGCGTTAAAGGAAAAAGATAATACAAACGGAGCATTGTATTTTATGTACCGTGCCGGCTCTGATTCTTCCAATGTCAGCTGGTTTGACAGAGAACTCACAAAAATATGCGAATACGGCTGTCACGAATTTTTTCGCTAAAACACGTAATTTGCAGTCTTGTATAAATTGACATTTCATGGTATTCTATGTTTAGTTTTGTTTTACCGAAATGAGTTTAGAGAAAAGGACGGAGAGATTATGAGTATCATGTACAAGAGTACAAGAAGCAATAGTGACAAAGTGACAGCATCGCAGGCAATCTTAAAAGGGCTTGCAGACGACGGTGGATTATTTGTGCCGGATTCGATTCCTGCACTTGAAGTACCGCTTGAAAAACTTGCTGATATGACATATCAGGAAACTGCTTATGAAGTTATGAAGCTGTTTCTTTCAGATTTTACCGAGGAAGAATTAAAGCATTGTATTAATGGTGCCTATGATGATAAATTTGACACCAAGGAAATTGCCCCACTTGTTAAAAAAGATGGTGCTTATTATCTGGAATTGTTCCATGGAAAAACAATCGCCTTTAAAGATATGGCACTTTCAATTCTGCCATATTTGATGACAACGGCAGCAAAGAAAAATGGTGTTAAAAATGAAATTGTTATTTTGACAGCAACATCCGGTGATACAGGAAAAGCTGCATTGGCAGGTTTTGCGGATGTTCCGGGAACAAGTATTATTGTGTTCTATCCGAAAAACGGTGTCAGCCCGATTCAGGAGAAACAGATGTTGACACAAAAAGGAGAAAACACAAATGTAGTAGGAATTATCGGAAATTTTGATGATGCCCAGACCGGTGTAAAAGAGATGTTCCACTCAAAAGATTTAGCAGAGCGCATGAATGCGAAAGGATATCAGTTCTCCTCTGCCAATTCCATTAACATTGGACGTCTGGTACCACAGATTGTTTACTACGTATATGCGTATGGTCAGCTTCTCAAACAGGGTGAAATCTCTTGTGGTGAGAAGATGAATGTTGTTGTTCCAACCGGAAACTTTGGTAATATTTTGGCAGCTTTCTATGCAAAAAATATGGGACTTCCGATTGAGACTTTGTACTGTGCATCGAATGAGAACAAAGTATTGTTTGATTTCTTCCAGTCGGGAACCTATGATAGAAAGAGAGAATTTATTTTGACATCTTCTCCGTCAATGGATATCTTGATTTCAAGTAACTTGGAGCGTTTGATTTACCGTATTACCGGCGAGGATGCAGCACAGACAAAAGCGTTTATGGATGCACTTTCAAACAATGGTGAATATACGATTACCAAAGAAATGATGGAAAAATTATCATGCTTTGTCGGTGGTTATGCATCGGAAGCTGAAACCGCAGCAAACATTAAGAAAGTATTTGATAAAGCCGGATATATTATGGATACACATACATCGGTTGCTTCCTGTGTTTATTATGACAAGGCAAAGGATGCCGGCTTAAAGACAGTGATTGCTTCTACGGCAAGCCCATACAAATTTACCCGCAGTGTCATGGATGCCATTGACAAAGAAAAGTATGACAGCATGACTGATTTTGAACTGGTAGATGAGTTAAATGCTCTTTCCGGCGTAAAGATTCCGGAAGCAATTGAGGAAATCCGCACCGCACCGATTCGTCATGATATTGTATGCGACAAGAGCGAGATGCAGATGACCGTAGAGAAGATTCTTGGACTGTAAAGAGAGGATAAAAGGATGGAATTTCGACCATGTATCGATATTCATAATGGCAAGGTAAAGCAGATTGTTGGTGGAAGTTTAAAAGATGAGAAAGATTTTGCAAAAGAGAATTTTGTTTCGGAGATGCAGGCGGCAGATTATGCCGCCTTGTATCGTGAAAAGGGACTTCGCGGCGGACATATTATTTTGTTAAATGCGGCGGACAGTCCTTATTATGAAGCAGACCTTATGCAGGCAAGGGGAGCACTTTCTGCGTGGCAGGGGGCCCTTCAGGTAGGTGGTGGAATCCATGCGGAGAATGCCGCTTCTTTTTTGGATTTTGGCGCAAGCCACGTCATTGTCACTTCGTATGTTTTTGTGGGCGGAGAGATTCGTTTTGACCGTCTGGAACAATTAGTGAAGGCAGTGGGAAAAGAGCACGTGGTTCTGGATTTAAGCTGCCGAAAAAAAGGAGATTCTTATTATATTGTAACCGACCGGTGGCAGAAATTTACTAATCAGTGTCTGGATGAAGCACTGATGGAAAAACTTCATTCGTACTGTGATGAGTTTTTAGTGCATGCTGTAAATGTTGAGGGAACCGGAACAGGTGTAGATGAGGATTTGTTACAAATTCTTGCTAAGGAAAGTGAAATTCCGATTACATATGCCGGTGGAATCGGCAGTTATGAGGATATCGAAATAATTCAAAAAACAGGAAAAAACAGAGTCAATTATACGATTGGAAGTGCCCTTGATTTGTTCGGTGGTTCGCTCAAATTCGACAAAATTGTTACAAAATTTAATTAAACAAATTATAAAAGTTTTCGTAAAAACAAACCAAAAACCGTTGATTCCAGCATTTGGAAGGCGGTTTTTTTGTATTTAGGGTTGATTTTTTATTATAGTATGTTACAATTGTTACGTAAATGTTACAAAAACGATGCAAGTCGATAACAATTTTGTAACCAATAAAAATGTTAGGAGTGTAAACATGTTTTTGAAAACTTTAGTAGTACGAATGATGGCGGTTTTTGCGTTGATGGGAATCTTAATCGGGGCAACACCTTCACAGGCTGCTGAGAAAAAAAGTTATACAAGCAAGGAATTAAAAATGATGTCTGCGATTATTTTCTGTGAGGCAGGAAACCAGAGCAAAGCAGGAAAGACAGCGGTAGGAATTGTTGTGATGAACCGTAAAAAATCCGGTGCTTTTCCAAACTCGATTCAGGGTGTTCTCAAACAGCGTGGACAGTTTACTCCGGTTCGTACTGGTAAATGGCAGAAGGAAATGAAAAAATACAGCCAGGGCAAATATAAATCCGGTGCCCGTGCCAAATGTGTGCAGGCGGCAAAAATTGCTTTAGAAGGCGAAAAATGTGTTACTTATAAAGGCAAAGAAATTAAGATGAGTAAGTATCATTTTTTCAGTCAGCGTCTGTCTCATGCAAAACTTCGCATTGGCGGACACGATTTCAAATAAAATCTTGTCTAAAAAGCCTCTTTGTGTTATTATTTAGAGAGATACGCAAAGGAGGCTTTTTTTTATGCCAGAAATGAATGAAGAAGTGATTTCAAGAAATTTTATTGAAAATGAAATAGATAAGGATTTGCAGGAGGGCGTGTATGATAAAGTGGTTACGCGTTTTCCACCGGAGCCAAATGGGTATCTGCATATTGGACATGCCAAATCGATTTTGTTGAATCAGGGATTGGCAAAGGAATATGGCGGAACCTTTAACCTTCGTTTTGACGATACGAATCCACAGAAAGAAAAAGAAGAATTTGTGGACTCCATCAGCAAAGATGTGGAGTGGATTTGTGGCGAAAAACCACCGGTATATTTTGCATCGAATTATTTTGATGATATGTATGAATGTGCATTGAAACTGATTCGTAAAGGAAAAGCATATGTCTGTGATTTGTCAGCAGAAGAAATTAGAGAGTACCGCGGTACGTTAAAAGAGCCCGGCAAAGACAGTCCTTACCGAAACCGTTCGGTAGAAGAAAACCTTTCTCTGTTTGAGGGAATGAAAAATGGTGAGTTTGAAGATGGCTCCCGTGTGCTTCGTGCAAAGATTGATATGTCCTCGCCGAATATTAACATGAGAGACCCGGTTATTTACCGTGTAGCACATTTACACCATCACAATACAGGAGATAAGTGGTGCATTTATCCGATGTATGATTTTGCCCATCCGATTGAGGATGCGATTGAGGGTGTTACCCATTCGATTTGTACACTGGAGTTTGAGGATCATCGTCCGCTTTATGACTGGGTTGTAAAAGAATGTGAGTTTGAGGTGCCGCCACGCCAGATTGAATTTGCAAAAATGTATCTGACCAATGTGGTAACCGGTAAACGTTATATCAAAAAACTGGTAGAAGATGGTATTGTAGACGGTTGGGATGACCCAAGACTGGTTACGATTACTGCTCTTAGAAGAAGAGGATATACAGCTTCTTCCATTCGCAAGTTTATGGAGCTTTGTGGTGTTTCCAAATCAAACAGTTCCGTGGATTCTGCAATGTTAGAGTATTGCATCCGCGAGGATTTGAAAATGTCTCAGCCACGAATGATGGCAGTGTTAGACCCGGTTAAACTTGTGATTGATAATTACGAAGAAGGAAAGATTGAATATTTGGATGTTCCGAATAATCAGGAGAATCCGGAACTTGGTACACGTAAGGTGCCATTTGGAAGGGAGTTGTATATTGAGAGAGAGGATTTCAAGATTGATCCTCCGCGCAAGTATTTCCGTCTGTTCCCGGGCAATGAAGTACGTCTGATGAGTGCTTATTTTGTGACTTGTACCGGTTACGAAACCGATGAAGATGGAAATGTAACGATTGTTCATGCAACGTATGACCCGGAGACTAAATCCGGTTCCGGCTTTACCGGCCGCAAAGTGAAAGGAACAATTCACTGGGTAGCTGCGGATACAGCGGCAAAAGCAGAAGTACGTTTATATGAAAATATTGTTGACGAAGAAAAAGGGGTTTACAATGAAGATGGTTCCATAAATGTAAATCCGAATTCTTTGACAATTTTGAAAGAGTGCTATATGGAACCGGCACTCAAAGAGGCAAAACCAGGGGATAAGTTCCAGTTTATGAGAACTGGTTTCTTCTGTGTGGATACAAAGGATACGACGACAGAGCATATGGTGTTTAATCGAATTGTATCGTTGAAGAGCTCTTATCGTCCCAATAAATAAAATTTAGATGGAAACGGGGGATGACGATGTCCAATATTTTTGCAGGGTTGGAGGATTTAGGTTTTAAAAATGTTGAAAAAGTAGATGTGTATCAGGAAAGCGACAGCGAGAAGAAAAAGCAGGAAGCGGCAAAACAGGATGCAAAAAAAGAAACAAACGAAGAAGACCTGCTTTTTGACAAGAGCTACACCTGTCCGGTATGCGACCATGAATTTAAGAGTCGTATGGTAAGAACCGGTAAGGTGCGTTTGGTTGGTGCCGATTCAGATTTGCGTCCGCGTTATATGGGAGTTGATTCCCTGAAGTACGATGCGATTCTATGTCCGAAATGTGGTTATGCAGCACTGAACCGCTATTTTAATTTTGTGATGTCTAGCCAGGCGAAAAACATCAAGGAAAAAATTTCTGCGAACTTCCATTATCAGCCGGAAGCAGGAAAGATTTACACATATGATGATGCGCTGACAAGACATAAGATGGCACTTTTGAATACCGTTGTGAAAAACGGTAAGAGCAGTGAGCGTGCTTACACCTGTCTGAAGATGGCATGGCTCTGCCGTGGCAAGCGTGAACTTTTGATGCAGGGCGATTACAAAAAAGAAGAAGTTACAGAGCTGATTAACGAAGAAAAGGAATTGCTCTCGAACGCCTATGATGGCTTTGAAGCAGCATTTTCCAAAGAAGATTTCCCAATGTGTGGTATGGACCAGTATACAATGATGTATTTGCTTGCAGAACTGGCAAGACGTATTGGTAAAAATGATGAAGCAAAACGCTATGTTTCAAAGGTGTTAGTGGCAAGAAATGCCCAGCGCCGTATTAAGGACAAAGCGTTTGCCCTGAAGGAGAAACTTCAAGGCAAAGCGGAGTAATCAATTTTCCGATAAGATACTGTTTACTTTTGTCATAGCACGTGGGAGAGAGTCCTTTGAATTTTTCCAAGAGGCCTCTTTGTTGCGGTAGTCGTGTTTGTCGACAAACCACGAGACGTCTTCCTGCACGCGCTTAAAGTTTGTAAGGAAGGTTTCATTTAAATCGCTTGTGAAATCGACAAGTACCTGCCCGCTCAAGTGAGAAGGTGCAAGGTCATAAAGCATACCATAGTGTTCGAGACAGAATCCTTTGCTGTTTTTGAATTTCTTACGGAAATCGGAATCTTTCTCGTACAGATATAAAGTGGTCACTAAATACCGTTTGAAAGTATTTTTTATACGGTCACATATAAAACAGGAACTTGTAGTCTGTTTGATATAATCGGAGAGAGCGGAACCGGTATCCTTCGCAAATAAGCGTTTGGAGCCGTTCCGTTTCTTTTTTTGCAGTGTTTCGACATTCTTTATGATGTTTTGCATATGGGTATTTAGAATCAGACCGAGACCGAGGCGGTTTTCAAAATCATACATCATCTGCATATGGTGGGCGCAGAATCCGATTTTATCGGTGGTCAGCCGGATGTCATCTTCCATATAGCTAGGACCCATGGCAAAGGCAACTTCGTCATCATCAAGCTTTTTTTTCATGGCACAGACCGGGCACTCGCACGGGCGGTCAAAAATGTCGTTGACTGGGATTTCGTATAATATTTCTGGCATGATTATCGTTACTCCTTTAATTTTTTGTTTTATTATAACATGAAATCGGGAGATTGACAGGGCAATCATAAGCAATGTTCCTATGGATGATATTTTACAGATAAAAAGGGAACATATCACAGAACCGATAAAAAGGTCGATTAAAATATATGGGAACAAACCTCAAAGATTAGCATTGATACTTAATATGGCGATTACGGAGCTTGTACTGCTGATATCGAAGATGCTTGAAGCAGCCAGAGCTATTCGGAATAAGATACTGCATACAGATGTTACGAATGCCGAAAAAACAGATTTTGCAAGCAATATAGTGGTAGATAACACAGATAATACTTCTGCTATTGAGAACATGAATGAATTTTATCTAAGCTACAAGGAATCTCAAAATGCTTATGCAGAGTATCAGCAGGAAGTTGATGACTGGAAGAAATCCAATGACAATGCAGAAACACCAATCCAGCCGATATTACTATAATATCAGATTAAAATGATTGATAAATTCTGGCATTTCTGATATTCTATTATAGAAATATCGAAACGGAGGTAGACAGGTTTGGCGGTTAGCAGGACAATCTTAACAGCACAGCACAGCACAGCACAGCACAGCACAGCGTGTTGAGTGCGCTCTTTTTCCTGTTTACATCATAAGAAGTTTAAAGCATCAGCAGATATGTGTGCCTGATTAGGTATGTATCTGCTAGTGCTTTTTTATGAAAAATATGGACAATCACAGGAGGAGCGATATGAAACGATGGAAGCATGTTTTTAAGAAAGGCATGGCGTTTGTTCTTTCCCTTGCTATGGTGGCAGGACTGGTTCTTGCTATGTCTGGCGGAGCAAATACGGTGCAGGCTGCAACCGGTTCCGGAACAGAACCAAGCGTGACAGCATATGCCACGAAGGACCAGTTAATGACCGCATTTAATCCGGATTCTAATGGTGATGCTACGACCATCGGCAAGCTGGTATTTGGTAAAAATAGCAGTAGCGTTGCGCAGGAATGGCACATCTTAGGAAAGGATGAGGGCGTATCAGGAGATAATACCATCATCTTTGCCGCAAGTCCGATAGCAACAAAGCAGGCGTTTGAGGATGACGATTCCAACAAGAAGACTTTTGCTTCAAGTTTTGGAGTATATGAAACCAATCCATCAGATGTATATCCAAACCACTACGGAGCAAGTGACCTTCGAGTGGCGTTGAAGAATATGGCTACGAATACATCTTACTTCACCACAGCAGAGCAGGGCTTGATGAATCCTACCACAGTGAGAACAAATGACATACTGAATAGTACAACCTATACCACCACAGACAAGCTGTATGCACTGACGGCAGATGGTACCGGTTCTCCCTATACAACCATAAAAGCAGGAAGTGATAACAATACAGTACTTGCCGAGAGTAGTTACTGGAGAAGCGGAGAGTGCTTCTGGCTACGCTCGCCTAGCGACTATAGTAGTGATAACATTGCGATGCTCGCTTATCCGGGCAAGCATGTCTACGGCAGCATTGTCAGAACCAAGTTCGCAGTTCAGCCCGCTTCCAATCTGGATCTGTCATCTGTTCTCTTCGCATCTGCTGCGACAGCAGCATCATCTGATACAAAATCGGAAAAGATAACAGACAGTGCGGCGATGACTTTAAGACTGGACGGAACAGGTAAGGATATTGGTACAGCAACATATAACACCACAACAGGTGATATCAAGGCGGTGAAGGGTGCTACCTCACAAACCGTGGCACTTGTCGTGCAGGGCAATGACGGAACAAATAACTGGTATTACAGTAAGAAGATTACAGGAACAGATGTTGTGAACGTATCTGATATTGTGGCAGAATCAAATACACCGGCATCAATCGATTTATCAGCCTGCAAAATCTGGCTGGAAATAACCGAGGATAATGTGACTTATGTGGTCAATGCAACTGAAACTGTGGTCAGTGAAATTTCATCAGTAGCAATTACAGATATTGCTACTCCGGTGTCAAATACTGCATTGGATGCCGAAGCATCATGCGTAACCGAAGGTGTAAGCAGCACCACACCACAGATTACATGGACACCAAGTGATTCCACAGCCGGATATAATACAAGCTACACAGCGAGCATTACACTTACAGCAGCTACAGGCTACGAATTTACGGATTCCACGACAGCTACCGTATTGGGCAATAACGCAACAAGCATTACAAAGAATACAGACGGAACACTTACGGTAACATATGATTTTCCTGCCACGGCAAAGGATAAATTAATAAGTATCACGGCACCACAGGCGATAACCGTAGCGAACGGAACCGCTTATGATGCGATGAATCTGCCTGCAACAGTTAATATTGTGACAGAAGGTAATACGGAAAGTAGTGCACCGGTCACATGGAATACAACTGCACCGGCAAGCGGAAGCTATGAACCGTCTGTATTAACCCAGCAGACCGTAACCTTAAATGGTACCGTAACATGTCCTGACAGTATTGATGATAATGGAGTTCTGCTTACCACAACCATTACCATCACCATCAGTGCGGCAGGCATTGTTGGTGCTCCGACAGTAAATTTGGCAGCAGGAACCTATACAGAGAATCAGTCGGTAACACTTACTTCTTCCACAGAAGGAGCAACGATTTATTATACCACCGATGGAAGTGAGCCAACAATTACGGGTGGTGTACCTGCCGGAACAACCGCAGTGTACACAGCACCGATAGCAGTAACAGGAACAGAAGGAGAGAGTATTACAACTACCATCAAGGCAATTGCAGTAAAGGACAGAATGCAGAATAGCAGTGTAGAGAAATTTACCTATACCATTCAGATTCCGGTACCGAAATATGAGGTGAACGTAACGAATGGAAGTGGTTCAGGAAATTATGCACAAGGCTCTACAGTAACGATCACTGCAAACACAGCACCAAATGGACAGCGTTTTAAGGATTGGTCGATAGAGAGTGGAAATATAACACTTGCAAGCAGCACAAGTGACACAACAACATTTGTAATGCCAGCAGAAGCAGTAAGAGTGAAAGCAAATTATGAAGCGATTCCAACCCCTGTATCTTACAAGATTTTGGATGGCGCAAACAGTGATTGGAAGCAGAATACTGAGGAAACTATTACAATCAGAGGAAATGGTGATTTTTCCAAGTTTGTTGGTGTAAAAATAGATGGAAACACTATTGATGCTAAGAATTATACCGCAAAGGAAGGCTCTACAATTATTACCTTAACGACAGACTACCTGAAGACACTTTCTATAGGAACACATACATTTGAAATTGTATGGACAGATGGTTCGGCCAGTACAAACTTTACAGTAAGTAAGAATGATTCCGGTAGCGAAACACCAAAAGATGATGACAAAAACAAAAATGATGATAGCGGAAGTCAGACAGGTGATAATCACCATATAACTGCCCCACAGACAGGAGATAATAGTCATCTGACTTTATGGATTTCTTTGTTAGGAGCGTCATTAATAGGATTACTGGCAACGTTATATATGAGAAAGAAAAAGGATAATGAATAATATGCGCCTTTAGACAAGGCATATATATTCAGTAAAGGGGATAGCTGGCACGAAAGAAATGCTGGCTATCCCCTCTGTATATATGGTGGTATATGCAGAGTGTTATTCTTATGCGTCTTCTGCATCTACCCACATCTGCATAGTTCCATCAAGATATAGCTTAACATACTCTAGTGGCTCATCAATCGCAAGAGCATTTAACGAACATTGTGAGCAGGGAGTAGTTTTTAGTCCATCCTCTGCCTTATTACAGTCAATGCGTAACATATATCCAGCAGATGTGTAGATATCAATGCTGTTGTGATACATATTGTATTCTGCGTAAATGGTATTCATGTTGTGTCTCCTTAAAATCAAAAAATATTGAAGCATTTCAATCAGTTCACCATGTCAGTTTTATTTTGTGTTATATGATTTTCTTTGTCTCCGCTGCCGCTTCGGTCGGCACAGAGCAGATGTCCACTGGACATCTTGTGCCCTTATTTTTTCCCTTATCAGAGTTCGTAAAAACCTGTGGGAAGATATAACACAAGGGAAAGTTCACCTACCACAAACTTAGTGTTTTCAATGGCTCGTGAGAAATTTAGTAACAAAATATAACAGTTATTAAATTCCTTAGAATAGGTGAAATCTCAATCGGAATTTGTAGGTCTGTTACAGTATTGATAAAAGAGATTATTCATGATACAATATCCGAAAAATCGGAAATGGAAAGATAGAGGAAAGAATATTGCATCATGAAGATATATGAGAGAATATTTGCGAGACTTGAAGAACTACATATGAGCCAGACGAAACTATCCAGAAGAACTGGTATTGCGACCAGCACAATTAGTGATTGGCGGAAGAAACAGATTAATCCACAGGCGGATAAACTGGTGTCTATATGCAAGGCACTAGATATGACACTTGTGGAATTGCTTTGCGACGAAGAAAATGCGGAACAGACAGCCTACATAGATTATGTAACAGATGAAAATTATATAATTGAATTGTATCGACGATCAGATACAGAGAGTAGACAAAGAATGATCAGTTACCTTGCACTTCTTGATGTCTGCAAGCAAATCAACGATAGTAGCCAATCGCAGCAGAGGAATGTTTCTGTCATTCAGGACATTGATGGAAATAATATTGTGGTGATTAACGATATCCGGTTTAAGGGAAAACGTTTCATCAATTGGAAGGAAGTGCGGGCGTATTTGAAAGAATATGTCGGTGACTTTTATAAGGTGGCGTCTACTGGCGATGTTATATATATCGGATCTGATCTGCCAAGTGAATATTCGGGATCAGTATATACCAAAAGGCTGAATGGAGCAGTTGCAAAGGCTAAAGCGAATGCAACACAGGGAATTCCTGAAATGATAGAAATTTCAACAGGCAGATATTTTAGAGAAAATAATAAGGGGAAACATAATTGGAGTGCAAGGAATGGCTGGTATAGATATGATACTTATTTTGCATTACCGGTATATGGTGATAATGAAGATATTGAAAGATATAACGTATTTCATGCATCTTTGATAATAAGGCATGCAAACGATGGAAAAATGTATTTGTATGATATTCTAGATATAAAAAAAGAAACGAGCACCCCGTTGGAGCCATAAGGCTTTACTTGGCACAAAACCCATTTCTTTTATGAATAGATAATATAATATGGTAGAAGAAATGTCAATCCGAATATTCGAAAATTAAGACGTTAAGATGGTGTTTATGTATAATATAAGTAGCATAATTGCAACTAGCAATATATTGGCTTAGATTCTGCGTTGGTGTACGATGATTTTGGAGGTAGTTAGAAATTTCATGGTGGCTTAATGAAATAGATAACTTCCAGTTTGACGGAGTAGTGGATATGATAATTCGAGAAGTAAATGAAAATAAAAAGCAGTTTATATCATTATTGTTATTAGCTGATGAACAGGAAAATATGATTGATTGCTATCTTGAAAAGGGTACTATGTATGTACTTGAAGATGGTAATGTAAAAGCTGAATGTGTCGTTACTGATGAAGATAATGGAATACTTGAAATTAAAAATATCGCAGTTGATCCTAAGAACCAAGGAAATGGCTATGGTAAAGCTCTGATGGACTTCCTTGCAGAAAAATATGCAGAAGAATATTCTATTTTGCAGGTTGGAACAGGTGACAGTCCATTGACAATACCATTTTATGAAAAATGTGGATTTATCCGTTCTCACAAGATTCCCAATTTCTTTACCGATAATTATAATCACCCAATCTATGAGGGCGGTGTACAATTAATAGATATGGTATATTTGCAAAGATATTTATGAATTTAACATTTCTTTTGCAATAAACAGTTGGAAAACCTATTTAATATGTGGTAATATATAAAAAAAATAACGCAGAAGATTCCCAATGGGCAGGATGGTATTCCGTGAAAATTCCGGAGTATCATCCTTTTTTTGTGTGAAAAGGAGCATAAGAGATGGATATATTAAAAGGAAACATCAAATCAATTTATTTTAAGTATCTGATTGCAGCCTTCGGCGGTACATTGATTCCGTGCATTTATTCTGTTGTGGATGTTGCAATGGTAGGGAAATATCATGGTCCGAGCGGACCAGCGGCACTTGCAGTTTTTGCACCTTTATGGAATATCATTTATGGTTTGGGATTGCTGGCTGGTATTGGTGGATCTGTATTGTTTAGTACAATGCGTGGATCAGATGAAAAGAATGTTCGCAGAAGCAATGAAATATTTACGGCATCTTTATTTTTAGGCATATCATTTTCAGTAATTCTCGAAGTGTTTATATGCTGTTCCAATAACAAACTGTTCTTATTTTTCGGAGCAGACGATTTAACACTTTCTATGGCACAGGCATATTTGAAACCTATACAATTTGTTATACCATTGTTTTTATTAAACCAGCTTATAGCTGCATTTTTAAGAAATGATGGAAATCCCGGATTGGCAACAATTGCTGTATTAAGTGGAGGATTATTTAACATCCTTGGAGATTTTATTTTTGTATTTCCTATGAATATGGGAATATTAGGAGCCGGACTTGCTACTGCAATAGGCTGTGCAATTTCATTTCTTATGATGATGACTCGTTTTGTGAGTTGTAAAAATACAATAAGTATTGCGTTCCCCCAGCATTTGCTGCAAGATATTTATTTGATAGTAAAAAATGGTTTTTCAACTGGAATTACCGATTTTGCGGCGGGAGCACTTACTATTTTATTCAACAGACAGATTATGAAATATCTGGGGACAGATGCATTGTCGATATTCGGTATTATTGTGAATATCAGAATATTCGTGTTGTGCTGTGCATCAAGCGTAGGTCAGGCTTCACAGCCGATTATTTCTATGAATTACGGAGCAAAAAAGCCTGAAAGAATAAAAACGTGTCGGAGATATGCGATTTATACAAGTATTGGATTTGGAGTTTTCTGGACATTATTAAGTATATGTTTTCCTGATCTTTATATTTATACTTTTATGACACCAACAGAAAATGTTCTTAAGATTGGACCAGAAATCATAAGAGCATATGCCTTATCATTTCTGATTCTTCCATTTAACTTATTCTCTACCTATTATTTTCAGTCAGTATTGCAGACGAAGCTATCATTGCTTGTTTCGCTGATGAGAGGAATTGTGATAAGCGGTATTATGGTTATAATACTCCCAATGATATGGAATCCTGGTGCAATCTGGTATTCTATGGTAATTACTGAGACAATTGTGGCAGTATATGTTGTAAATAAAATGAAAACTAAAATATAAAGAATAGTAATTAAAGGAACAATTCCAGTTTATAGCACAAAAATATATAATCTTGACAAATAACAATAATATATTTATTATTATACCTAAATTGATAAAGAGCTTGCCTTGGCATGGATGAAGACTATAGATTTTACTGTTTCTGAACATAACAGTGTGTTTATAGTCTTTTTAATTTTATTGGAAAACTATAAATATAAGAATTGCCGTGACAAAAGCAGAAAGGGGTTATGGCAATGAGCAGATTAGAATGGATAAAGAAAATAATTATGATGGTTGTTATTAGAGTTATTCTTGGCGGAAAATTTATGAGTGAATGGAATGCAGCTTTATATGATAATAAACATGATTTTGTCGCAGAATACGGAAAAGGACTTTTAGAGTTTGTGCCTGAGAATAATAATCAAAGTATTCTTGATTTTGGTTGCGGAACTGGAATTCTTACAGTACAATTAAAGAAGTTGGCAGAAGTGGTGATTGGTGTTGACAGTTCGGAAAGCATGATAAAATGGGCGCAACAGCAGTATCCTGACATAAAATTTATAGTTAGTGATGCACTGGCATTACCATTTGTAGAACAGTTTGATGTTGTTTTTTCAAATGCTGTTTTTCATTGGATAACAGACCATAATGCGCTGTTGAATAATATACATAAAGTATTGAAACCAGGCGGATTATTGGTATGCGAATTTGGTGCTAATGGAAATATTGCAACAATCGAGAATGCATTTATGAGAGTGAGCAAGGATTTGAGATATGAATACAGTCCTAAGTTTAATTTTCCAACAAGTGAGTATTTTGCTGCCTTATTAAGAAAGAACGGATTTGTTATTGATAAAATATATGATTATGACAGACCAACGCCATTAAAAGATAATGAAAAAGGTTTAGCGAACTGGATGAAACAGTTTTTTGCCTCTGACTTGGAATTAATGACGGAAAAGATGCAGACAGAAGTTATTAAAAATGTTGAGGATTTAACGAGAAAGTCTCTTTGGAATGGAAGTCAGTGGATTGCTGATTACCGCAGACTAAGGGTGATTGCGCATATATGAATCGGAAATTGTTTATGGAGGATAGGCGTAATGGATATTGATGTTGAACTTGCAGCATATGAGAAAGGATTAGGAAAATTATACGAAAACCTGCCCAAATATGTACACGGAGGTGATGCAAGTGATAAAAGCAGTAATATTTGATATGTATGAAACACTTATAACTCTTTTTGATAGTCCATTGTATTTTGGAACTCAGATGGCGTCAGATGCGGGTATTGCAGAAGAAAGATTCCAAGAAACATGGCGTGCAGAAGAAAAAAATAGAACGACAGGAAAAATCACTTTAGAAGAACTACTGGAAAAGATACTTCGAGAAAATAATTGCTTTTCGGAAGAGAAAATGAATTATATTTTGAAAAAGCGTATTTGGTGTAAAGAAGAGGCTTTTGAGCATCTGCATATTGAAATTATTCCAATGTTAAGAGCATTAAAGAAAGAAGGAATAATGATTGGATTAATTAGTAATTGTTTTTCGGAAGAGTCAATGGTTATAAAGAAAAGTATTTTGTATCCTTTTTTTGATGCTGTATGCTTATCTTTTGATGAAGGAATACAAAAACCAGATCCAGCTATATTTGAAAGATGCATAGAAAGGCTAGGTGTTGAGGCGGATGCCTGTCTATATGTGGGAGATGGTGGAAGCAATGAACTTGAGGCGGCACAAAGGCTTGGAATGCAAGTTGTACAAGCCGTTTGGTATCTTAAGGAAGGAATAAATCAACCCGCACAAAGGAAAACAGATTTTGAGCATATTGAAAAGCCAATGGATATAATAGAGCTGATTAAAAAACAATGTTTAGTATGATGAATGTGATACAAGTTAAAGGAGGGGCACTATATTGATTAGAGAAATACACGAAAATGAATTAAAAGGGTTATTAGAATTATATTTACATTTACATGAAAGTACTGTTCCGGAAATGACAGAGCAATTAAATAGGACATGGTCGACTATTGTTCAGGATAGAAATCATCATATTGTTATAAAAGTTGTGGATAACAAAATAGTATCTTCTTGTGTTTGTGTAATCATACCTAACTTGACAAGAAATGTAAGACCGTATGCTATTATAGAAAATGTTGTTACACATAAAGATTATCGTGGAAAGGGATATGCATCGGAATGTTTAGCATATGCTAAAGAAATAGCTAAAAAGGTAAACTGCTATAAAATGATGTTACTCACAGGTTCCAAAAAGGAATCAACTATGGAGTTTTATAAAAGTGCAGGGTATAATTGTTCCGATAAAACAGCCTTTGTACAATGGATAGAATAAATCAGGTGTTTGTACCTGTTGTTGGTATTCTTGTAATGTTAATTTAGGTTGTGACTGGTTGACTGGATTTTTCAAAATCGAAAATTCGGTCAACCATTTTTTAGACAAAAGTTGACTGGAAAATCATATTTTGCTAAATAGGTCATAAAAATCGAAAAAATAAATGACTGTATTTGTAATTATGCAAATTTAGGTCAACTTAGACCTCGTAGAAGTTGACTTTATATAGAAAAAAGTATAAACAAGTCAACGCAAGAGAGAAAATTGGGTGACCGTAGAAAGATTTTTTTAGCAATTAAGTCAACCTAACAGTTTTTGTTTTCTATATTTCTAAAAAACTTGATGTTGATGTCAGCTTATGATATTCTAATAATGAACAATCAATCAGATAAAATAAAGGGGATACATATGAAAAAGACAAAAGAGCAGCATAATGAACGAAAAAAGGAAATCATGGAAAAATGCTTCGAATGTTATGCGGAAAACGGACTGACTGGTACAGGGATTAAAGCACTTGCCGCAGCCTGCAACTGCACCACAGGCAATCTGTATTGTTACTTTAAAAATATAGATGAGCTGATTCTTGAATCAACCGCCTATTGTATGACCAAGGTAGAGGATGATTTTATGGAAAAGGCACCTACCGATCCTAAGGATGTGTTACGGTTTATTGAAGAGGTGCCTTACTGGACAGCGAAGAAGCACGGGAAAAAGTATCGTTTGATGTATCAAGTGTACACACTTCCCAAGTATATTGAGTATGGAAAGAAATTCTTTGAGGGTGTCAATGAGCGGTATACGGAGTATGCGAAGCAGTTAGAGCCAAAGATTGGTATTCCTCATACGGTGATTACGCCATTAATCTTCATATTCGTCCGTGCCTGCGTCCACTATGCTATGTTTGAAGATGAATATTATCTAAAAACCCAGATGGAAGTCTTGAAACAGGCTGTTGCCCTGTTTGCGGACAAGTACAGAAGGGAAGGTTTTGATGGAGGTGACGCTTAATGCGGATAACGGTTAAGAAGAAAGAAAAGAAAAATTACAAATCAGTAAAACTCGTGGTATTTGTTTTAGTGTTCATATTGTTGGTCAATACGGTTCCGGTCAAAGTATCGGCAGCAGAAAGTAAGGAAGACGTATATCTTATGTATTATGGTAATCCTGACTATTGTAGATTGAAAGGTGCGAAACTACCGGGGACAAACTTAGATTTGCTATTGTATTCATGGTATATGGACAGTGATGGACAAGATTGTGCTAAGCTATATTGGTCTGGCAGTTCGGAAGAGTACGCAAACGTCAGTCGTCCTACGGAAATTCAGGATGATAAAACATGGGATATGGACCCATTTCTATTTACGGACACTGATGACACTTTTAATAACAACATGATCATTACATGGACTGATGCAAATAAGAAGTTTGACGGGACTGAGACGAAGGATGAGATTGCAGGTTCTATGAGAATATCAGTTAGGGCTTTAAAGTCATCAACCGTAGTATTTTCGGATAAGATTCTCACAGTTACAAAAGAATCAAGTGATGTCAGCGCGTATAATTCTCATATAACTAAATTTGGAGACAAAATACTCATTACATGGGTTGTTTGTTCGGATGTAAAAAATGATGACAGCGCATATGGAATCGAGGGACTTTATTATGATCCGGATACGAACAAGTTTTCTTCAGACGATAACAAGACCGATGCCAAGGGAAATCTAATACCGATGGTTTTTGCAGAATCCTGCAATTATATTTCCAATCATACAGTGGCAGAACTCAATGGTTCGGTTGCAGTACTTTATGAAGAGGCTGTGGATGGGACACATGTATCGGATGTGATGTATGATCAGGTAAAACAGAGAGATAAGGTGTCTTTGTATTCTCCGGATGAGTTTAAGAATAACAAAGTTAAACTGGCTGTAAATAATGGAAAAAATGTAGATACAGTCAATCTGCCGGATACATATGGCTCTATTGTTGAGACGGATCTGCCAAAATTAGTTTACTACTGCAATGGAAAGATTAAGGAAATCGGCACCGGTTCGGACAGCACATCCGGGTGGAAGATTGAGGAACTCGCAGATGTATCTAAAACAGGAGACGCAAGATATTCGATTCTTTCCAAAGACGGTTCCATGCAGTATATTACGGCGAGAGAGTACAGCCCGTTAAAAATAGATAAGTCAGAGATTACCCTCAATGATATGAAATATACAAAATCCTCCAATGGAAAATGGATGGATGAGCAAAATAAGGAACAGGATATCAGGCAAGAAGATATTCGCTTGTATTATTACAACAATACAACAGGAAAAGCAGAAATACTGCCGCAAAAACTACATGGTAAAGATGGCGTGTTTTTTATGGCGCAGCCGTCTATATTCATTAATCATTCGGGAATGCTTGATGTTACGTGGTTTTATGCAAATGCAAATGAGAATATGAGTTTTGGACTTTATCATACAACTTATGAACAGCAGTCTGTACAAAAGGCGGATTACACAGCGGTAAATGAAGCAATTGATAAAGTAAATGCGCTGAATAAGAATGATTATGAGGATTTTTCTGCTGTGACCGATGCGGTAAATGCTGTTGAGTATGACAAGGATTACACGGAACAGGAAACGGTGGAAGGTCATGCCAAAGCGATAGAAAAAGCCATCAAAGCGTTGAAATTGCGAAGTGCAGATTATACAGCGGTGGATGAAGCACTGGCCAAGGTAAAAGGTCTGGATGCAGATTTATATCGGAACTTTTCGGATGTTACAGTAGCGGTAGATGCCGTTGACCGGGATAAGAACTTTAAGGAGCAGGCAGAGGTAGACGCGATGGCAGCAGCAATAGAAACAGCAATTCAGGCATTGACATATAAAGATGCAGATTACACGACAGTGGATGAGGCCATTGCCAAGGCAAAAGCTTTGGATGTGAATTTGTACAAGGACTTTACAGCGGTAAATGTTGCTATAGATGCAGTAGTGCGTGGTAAAAATATTAAGGAGCAGGCAGAGGTGGATGCGATGGCGAAGGCTATTGAGGATGCGATTGCCGCTCTTGAGTTAAAATCCGCAAATACAAAGACGGAGACAAACAATACAAATCAGGGTGGTGCACAGTCTGAAACAAATAATGCAAGTGCGACGGATGCTCCATCTGTAAGAAACGCTTCCAATCCGGTAAATACACAGTCAGAAGCAAGTGATACCAGCGAAGAGGCTGAAGATACACTGTCTGAAACCAGTGATGAGAATGAGGAAAAAGGATCGTCAAGAACAGAAGATGAGAGTCCAGAGACTGGTGATGACAGCAATTTGAAACTGTGGATTACATTGTTTTTTCTCAGTGGTAGTGGCATTGTGTGTATGTTGCAGAAGAAGAGAACTACGAAAAATGAAAAAATAAGAATAAACGAGAAAAAAAGAGCATAAGTTAGATATAGTGGCAAAATGCGGAAATATGGAAATGCATAAGGCATTGCATTTCTTTTGATTATTGCATATTATAGAGCCAATGGGTTAGCACTCGTCAGATTGGAGTGCTAACAAGATATAAGAAATGGAGGAATCAAACATGAAATTAGTACCTTTAGGTGACAGAGTTGTATTGAAACAGTTAGACGCAGAAGAGACCACCAAATCCGGTATTGTACTGCCGGGGCAGGCACAGGAAAAACCACAGCAGGCAGAGATTATTGCTGTTGGACCGGGTGGTGTTGTAGATGGAAAAGAAGTAAAAATGGAAGTAAAAGTTGGCGATAAAGTGATTTACTCCAAATATGCCGGAACAGATGTAAAATTGGACGGCGAGGAGTATGTAATTGTTCGTCAGAGTGATATTTTGGCAATTGTAGAGTAAAGATTGATTTGATAGGAGGAATTTAATTATGGCTAAGGAAATTAAATTTGGCGTAGAAGCAAGATCTGCATTGGAAGCAGGTGTAAATAAACTGGCAGATACCGTTCGTGTAACACTTGGACCAAAAGGAAGAAATGTTGTTTTGGATAAATCTTTTGGTGCTCCGTTGATTACCAATGACGGTGTAACAATCGCAAAAGAAGTTGAATTAGAAGATGCCTTTGAAAACATGGGGGCCCAGTTAGTAAAAGAAGTAGCAACGAAAACAAATGATGTTGCCGGTGATGGTACAACAACAGCTACCGTTTTGGCGCAGGCTATGATTAATGAAGGAATGAAGAACTTAGCAGCCGGAGCAAATCCGATTATTCTCCGCAAGGGAATGAAAAAGGCAACAGAGACAGCTGTTGATTCCATTCGCAGCATGAGTTCTAAACTTTCCGGTAAAGAGCAGATTGCAAAAGTTGCAGCAATTTCTGCCGGTGATGAGCAGGTTGGTGAAATGGTTGCCGATGCAATGGAAAAAGTAACCGGTGACGGTGTTATTACGATTGAAGAATCCAAGACAATGAAGACAGAGCTGGATATGGTAGAAGGTATGCAGTTTGACCGTGGTTATTTGTCTGCTTACATGGCTACTAATATGGATAAGATGGAAGCAGAACTGGATAATCCGTATATCTTGATTACCGATAAAAAGATTTCTAATATTCAGGAAATCCTTCCACTGCTTGAGCAGGTTGTTCAGGCAAGTGCAAGACTTTTGATTATTGCCGAGGATGTAGAGGGAGAAGCTCTCAGCACATTGGTAATCAATAAACTTCGCGGAACCTTTAATGTAGTTGCTGTAAAAGCTCCTGGTTATGGTGACAGAAGAAAAGAAATGCTCAAAGATATTGCAATCCTTACCGGTGGTCAGGTAATTTCCGAAGAACTTGGCTTGGATTTGAAAGAGACAACGATGGATCAGCTTGGACGTGCAAAATCTGTAAAAGTTCAGAAAGAAAATACAATCATTGTTGATGGTGAAGGTGATAAAGCAGAAATCGAGGCAAGAATTGCACAGATTAAGAATCAGATTGAAGAGACAACATCTGATTTTGACCGTGAAAAACTTCAGGAAAGACTTGCTAAATTAGCTGGCGGCGTTGCTGTTGTACGTGTTGGTGCAGCAACTGAGACAGAAATGCAGGAAGCAAAACTTCGTATGGAAGATGCTTTAGCAGCAACAAGAGCAGCGGTAGAAGAAGGAATTATCGCAGGTGGCGGTTCTGCTTACATTCATGCAAGCAAAGAAGTTGCTAAGATGGCTGCCTCTCTTGAGGGAGACGAAAAGACCGGTGCCAACATTATTTTGAAAGCACTGGAAGCACCACTTCGCCGTATTGCAGAAAATGCAGGTCTGGAAGGTTCTGTTATCATTGATAAAGTCCGTTCTGAGAAGCCTGGATTTGGATTTAACGCATTGACAGAAGAATATGTAAATATGGTAGATAATGGTATTCTTGACCCGGCTAAGGTAACAAGAAGTGCATTGCAGAATGCAACAAGTGTAGCGTCTACCTTGTTGACAACTGAGTCCGTTGTTGCTAATATTAAAGAAGATGCACCGGCAATGCCAGCAGGCGGTGCCGGCGGCATGGGCATGATGTAAATAGACGAAAGAACTAGGAGGATTGGATGGAACAATCATACGCAGAAGCGAACGCAAAAAAGAAAACGACGGGGTCAGTCATTGCTTTAAAAATTATATTGATTATTTTGGTAATTCTTGTTTTTTTAGCATCAATACTGATTTCGATATCGACAAAAATTAATCTGTTAGTATTAATCGGAGTAGCAGCAATCTTTGGGTTGATTTGGTATTGGCCGAGATTCCGTGTGGAATGGGAATATGTATTCTGTGATGGACAGCTTGACTTTGATATGATACAGGGCGGAGAGCGTCGAAAGAATATTCTTCGAATTGAAATTGAGGATGCGGATGCGATTGCCCCAATTCAGTCCACAAAACTGGATGGATATAGGCACTTGGAAGTGCGCGATTATTCATCAATGAATGAAAAGGCGAATGTTTACGGAATTGCAACAAGACTTCCGGAAAAGGACGAGAAAGTAATGATTCTCTTTGAGCCAACGAGCCGAATGGTTGAGTTGATGCAGAAGAAATGTCCGGAAATTGTGTCGCTGTCTTAATAATGTATCAAACAAAAGAAAACAGTACCTTATGTTGATATAATCAACATAAGGTACTGTTTTTGTTGCACGTAATAAATCAAAAATGGTACGTGATAAATCAATACAAACAAAAAGGAATGTGATAGAATGAAAAAAACGAAAAAGAAAGGACGATTAAAAATGAAAAACAAAAAGTTAAGTACCACAATTACAATTACTATTTCCATTGTTGCTGCTGTTTGCATACTGGGATTGTTTTTGTTTGCAAATGGAAGTATGACATCTGTAATGAAGGAAAACAGTATGGATAATATGAAAACTGCTTTAGAGTCTAGGCAGAAGGTAATTGAGGATTATGTGAATAATGCAGAAGATCAGCTGGTTTCTTATGGTAAAGGAGTCGAGAGTTTAAAGTTGCTGGAAGACCCAAGTGATGAAGAGTCTTTAGAAAGAGTGCAGAAATATACAGAAAATTATTATAAAGAGTTGTCCGGCTGGGAAGGAATTTATGTAGGAGAACCCAATACGCATGTGATTGCTCATAACAATCCTAAAGTAGTTGGCATGACGACAAGAAAAGGTGAGGCATTAAAACAATTGCAGAGTGAGATGGAAAAATCTGACAGGTTATACAATGCCGGAATTATTGTTTCGCCTGCCTCTCAGAAACTAACACTTTCTATGTATTACCCAATTTATAAAGAAAACAAAATGATTGGCTATGTTGGTGGCGGTCCGTTTGGTGAACAGCTTCAGAAAAGTTTGGATTCGTTAAAGGTTGAAGGTCTTGCACATGCGTCATTTACGATGATAAACACTAAGACAAAAACATACATATTCAGTCAGGATTCTAAAAAGATTGCAAAAGAAATTAAGGATCCGATGTTTTTACAAGTAATTAAAAATGCCGAAAAAAACACAGGAAATCAGATCCGGGAAATTGAGTACAAGGATACAAATGGAAATGATTCGGTCGGCGTATATCGTGTACTTTCTAACCGTGGCTGGGCGGTGGTTATGACAGATACGGAAGATGAGATTTTTGATGTGGCAAATACGAACCGTAAAACTCTTGGTTTAATTTGCATTGGCTCTTTCTTGTTACTCATGATACTTACATATGTGGTGATAAAATTGTGCCTGAGTCCATTGAAAATAGCCGAGCATGCTATATTGAAATTGAAAAACTTGAATTTAAGTAAGGATAAAAAAATTCAGAAGTTTGTAAATGGTAAGAGTGAAATTGGTCATATTGCAACGGCGATTGACTCGTTATATGATACGTTTTCTTCCATTATTGATACGCTTGGCGGGTGCTCAAGTTCTCTTTTGGGATCAGCTGAGAGGATTACGGAAACTTCGCATGAATTGTATGAATGTGTCGGAGATAATGCAGCAACGGCAGAACAAGTTGTGGCAGGTGCGACCATGACTAAGGAAGCGGTTGAACAGGTTGGTAAAGAAATCAGCCATATTTCAAAATTAGTTGATGAGGTTGGCGAACAGGTAAAAGCTGGAAGCGAGCGCAGCGAGGAACTGATTAAAGATGTTTTGAAGATGAAAAAAGTTGCGAATGAATCTTTGGATGTAAATAGCGAAAAGATGAAATCAAACGAGGAAAGAATCGAGAAGGCAATGAAAGATTTGAAGTCGCTGTCACGAATTAACGAGATGGTAGATCAAATTCTGGAAATAACAAGTCAGACGAATCTTTTGTCTTTAAATGCTTCAATTGAAGCGGCTCGTGCCGGAGAGGCAGGTCGTGGATTTGCTGTTGTTGCGAGTGAAATTGGTAACCTTGCCCTGAGTTCATCAAAAACGGCTACAGAAATACAGACAATCTGTAAAGATACGAATAAAAATATTGAATATGTAAGACAGTGTTTTGTATCAATTTTAGAGTATTGGAAAACAGATGTTACGAACCAGTTTAAGGACTTTATTGAAATGTCAAATAACTACAATATGTCCATTGAGTCCATTGAAAATGTAATTAGCGGAATTCAAAATTCGACGGATTCTTTTGTGGATGGTATGTCAGCAATCTGTCAGCAAATGGAGCGTGTGGAAGTGGCTGCGGATGAAAATGCCCAGGGGATGGAGCGTATTATCGATAAAATTGGCAAGACAACAAAGAGTGCAGAAACGATTTCCGGTGTCACGAAGGATAATCAGAAAAATGCAGAGGAAATTCGTGATATTGTGAAAAAATTTACAAAATAAAAAATCACGATTAAGGATTGACCAAAATAGTTGACAACCCTGTCAATATTCGATAAAATGATAAAAATACAAATAGAATACAAAAAAGAGAGGAAGAGAAAAGATGGGAACTATTATTGGTGAAGGCATTACATTTGACGACGTATTATTGGTACCCGCATATTCTGAAGTAATACCGAATGAAGTTTGTTTGAAAACTCATTTGACAAAGGACATTGAATTAAATATCCCTATGATGAGTGCAGGGATGGATACGGTAACAGAACACCGCATGGCAATTGCGATGGCACGTCAGGGTGGTATCGGAATTATTCATAAGAATATGTCCATTGAGGCGCAGGCAGAAGAGGTTGATAAGGTAAAACGTTCGGAGAATGGTGTTATTACTGACCCATTTTATCTTTCTCCGAATCATACATTGGCAGACGCAGATGATTTGATGGCAAAATTCCGTATTTCAGGTGTTCCGATTACAGAGGGACCAAATAAAAAACTGGTTGGTATTATTACAAACCGTGATTTGAAATTTGAAACCGATTTTACGAAAAAAATCAGTGAGTGTATGACATCGGAAGGGCTCGTGACAGCACCGGAAGGTATTACATTAGAGGAAGCAAAACAGATTCTGGCAAAAGCCCGTAAGGAAAAACTGCCAATCGTAGACAAAGACGGAAACCTGACCGGACTTATCACAATTAAGGATATTGAAAAACAGATTAAGTATCCAAATTCAGCAAAGGACAAGCAGGGCAGACTTTTGTGTGGTGCCGGTGTTGGTGTAACGGCTAATATCATGGATCGTGTGAAAGCGTTGGTAGATGCACAGGTAGATGTCATTGTTATTGATACGGCACATGGTCATTCCGCAAATGTATTAAAAGTTGTAAAAATGGTTCGTGACGCATATCCGGATTTGGGCATTATCGCAGGTAATGTGGCAACCGGAGAAGCTACCCGTGCTTTGATTGAAGCCGGTGTTGATGCAGTAAAAGTTGGTATCGGACCTGGTTCTATCTGTACAACCCGTGTGGTTGCTGGTATTGGTGTACCACAGATTACTGCAATTATGGATTCTTACAACGTAGCAAAAGAGTATGGTATTCCGGTAATTGCCGATGGTGGTATTAAGTATTCCGGAGATATGACAAAAGCAATTGCGGCCGGTGCAAATGTTTGTATGATGGGAAGTATTTTTGCCGGTTGTGACGAGAGCCCGGGAAGTTTTGAATTGTTCCAGGGAAGAAAGTATAAAGTATATCGTGGCATGGGTTCCATTGCAGCGATGGAAAACGGAAGTAAAGACCGCTATTTCCAGCAGGATGCTAAGAAATTAGTTCCGGAAGGAGTAGAGGGACGTGTTGCATACAAAGGTTCAGTAGAGGATACGGTATTCCAGTTGATTGGCGGAATCCGTTCCGGTATGGGATATTGTGGAGCAAAGACGATTGAAGATTTGAAGGAGAACGGACGTTTTGTGAAAATTTCCGCTGCTTCTTTGAAGGAGAGCCATCCACATGATATCCACATTACGAAAGAGGCACCAAACTATAGTGTCGAATAAAAAAAGAAGATACTCTTCGCGGACGAGAAAAAGACGGACGTCGAAGAGAGGGCGCTGCGCACTGATTATCAGTGTCGCAGCGTTTTTCATCCTTTTATGCTGTGTGATTGTTTCCTTTATAGTGAGAAATAACCGAGACAACACCGTGCAGGCACAAAAAATACTTCCGAAATTATCGATACAGACAAAACTGATTCAGAAAAATAAATATTCGAGACCGGGAATTGCGCTTAGAAAGGTGAAAGGTGTTGTCGTTCACTATACGGCAAATCCGGGAACGGATGCAGAAGACAACCGAAATTATTTTAATAATCTGCCAAAACTTAATGCTGGAAAACAAAAGGCGACTTATGCCAGCAGCCATTTTGTGATTGGCTTAGAGGGACAGATTGTCCAATGTATTCCGTTAAATGAAATTGCCTACGCCTCCAATGGGAGAAATTACGATACCATATCCATTGAGTGCTGTCATCCGGGAAAAGATGGAAAGTTTAACAATACAACCTATCAGGCGCTCATTGAACTGGTTTCGTATTTGTGTTTGAAATATGATTTGACAAAAGAACAAGTGATTCGTCATTATGACGTGACGGGGAAACTTTGTCCGTTGTATTTTGTGAAACATGAAGATGAATGGAATCAATTGAAAGATAAAATAGAAAAAAACTGCCAAACCATTTCCGAGTCTTAAAGGATGGGTGGCAGTTTTTTGTTTATAAAGTCATGTGAACTTCTGTTTCCTCCGGTGAATAGGCATGGTATTTGATTCCTGCGGATTTCATCATTTTTTTGGATGCTAGGACAGAAGCGGTGTTGGCATATTTATCTTCGGCGTAGATGACTTCGCAGATACCGGACTGAATTAACGCTTTCGTACATTCATTGCAGGGAAACAGCGTAGTGTATATTTTTGCCCCTTTTAAATTTGTGCCGGTATAATTGAGCAGTGCGTTTAATTCCGCGTGGCAGACATATAAATATTTAGTCTGCAGCGGGTCGTCACTGTCGCTGTCCCATGGATAAATATCATCGGAGCATCCTTGTGGCATGCCATTATAGCCAACTGATAAAATTTTGTTATCCTTTCCTACAATGCAGGCACCGACGCTTGTGTGTGGGTCTTTACTGCGCATGGCGGAAAGCTTTGCAATTCCCATAAAATACTGGTCCCATGAAAGATAATTCGTTCGTTTCATAAATGCCTCCTTGTGTGTAGATGCAGTTGTTCAGGATTCCCCGCTCTTAAATATTCGCATTTTGTAAAAAAGAAGGAGCCGTTTACCAGCTCCTTTCTATTCATTCGACGGGTAGAATTGTAGTTGCAGTACGACTGCCCTCTACATTACGCAAGTTTGTTTACAGCGATTGTTAAACGAGAAACTTTTCTTGCAGTAGTATTCTTGTGATAAATACCTTTTTTAGTAGCTTTATCAAGTTCTGATACAGCAGCTTTCAATGCAGCTTCAGCAGCAACTTTATCGTTTGCAGCGATAGCAGCGTCAACTTTCTTTACAGCTGTTTTTACGCGAGAACGAACAGATTTGTTTTTCTCAGCTCTTTTTTCAGCTACTAAAATTCTTTTTTTTGCAGATTTAATGTTTGCCAATTCCAGCACCTCCATCGTAATAATTAAATTCATTCTTTGTTTGGTTTGGCTTGTCGGACACGGACAACAGCACAAACACACCTAATTATCTTATTATATATACCACATATTGTCAAGTAAATAGTTGCAAATTAACATAAAAAATAAAAAATAGGACACAATAAATTTGTGATTGGATGCAAAACAGTGCAGGAGGCGGCAAAAATGACCGAAAAACGGACGGACTTAGCATTAGAGGCAAGAGAGAGTTTTCCCAGAAATCATGTAGAAATACAGGGGGTTGTTCTGGAAAAGAAAAAATGTCTGCAAGGCAAGGTAAAAATTACGACGGTAATTATTCGGGATGAAGCAGGCAGCAAAGCGATGAAAAAACCAAAAGGAACTTATATTACAATCGAATCACCACTTATGCTTCATGGAGATATTGACGAGAGAGAACCATTTTTGCTCTGTGTCTGTGAACAGTTGGAAAGTATGATAAAGGGACTTCGTAAAAAGAGCGTTTTGGTTGTTGGATTGGGAAACCGGGAAGTGACCTCGGATTCATTAGGACCGAAAATGACAGACGCCCTTTTTGTGACGAGACATTTTAAAGAAGAATTTGGTGCATCTTTTATGCAGGAAAATGGATATGGCTGTGTGAGTGCAATAGCACCCGGTGTCATGGCGCAGACCGGAATTGAGACTGAAGAGGTATTACAGGGGATTATACGGAAGACAAAACCGGATTTGGTAATTGTCGTGGACGCATTAGCATCCAGAAGTGTGCAAAGGCTTTGTACAACGGTACAGATTACAGATACGGGAATTGAGCCTGGTGCCGGCGTTGGAAACCGCAGGAAGGAACTAACCAAAAAGACGCTTGGAATTCCGGTTGTTGCAATTGGTGTTCCTACGGTTGTAGATGCGGCAACCATTATTTCCGACCATTTGGAGCATGTATTAGAGAAACAGGGGTATTCGGAGGAGGAAATTGAGCGGTTTATTTATGAAATTCTGACCGAGGAAACAACCGATGTGATGGTAACGCCGAAAAATATTGACGAATCGGTAAATCAAATTAGTAAAGATCTTGCAAAAGTATTAAATCATTGTTTTCAAAAACGGGATAATTATGGAAACAGCAGCATATCCTTTTATGAAAAAGAAGATATGAAGAGAGAATGAAAAATGAAGTTTGGCATGCGGGTCGCAATTGGGGTGTTTGTCACCTCTTTAGCAGGAGCGCTTTTTGTTATAAAAGATGCAGGGAAAATGGAAATAGCAGAGGAAGCGGGAAGATTTCTTGCAAAGGAGAGTTGTTTTTGCCTTTGGAATGGACAAGAAGGACGATATGTGTTAGCGGAACTCTTAGGGGGACAGTCTTATTTTGAGCCAAATCAGGCGCTGGCAGAAAGTGATGCGGGAAAGGAAAAACTGGCAGTAGTTGAAAACCGTGAACTGCAGGAAGGACAGATACCAAAACCAAGTGAGCCTCTTGTGGGTGATGTGGAAGAAAAACAGCCGGCAGTGGAAGTGTCAAACCAGGTTGTCCGCCGCAAAAACAGTACAGTGGAACAATTGCGGGAGTCACTCAGTGTGGATTATTTGTGGAAAAATTTTTATATTATAGATTCAACGACTTCTGTGACAAAAAAGCAGTTTGATGTGGCTGCGATGTTACATAAAAATTTGAAATTGAAAAAAGAAAAAGGGAAAAAACAAATTTTGATTTATCATACGCATGGTGCTTCGGAAGAGTTTTCAGACAGCAAAAAAAACGATATTAACGATTCCGTTGTCGGCGTTGGTACAGAACTTACAAAAGAACTGGAAAAAAGGGGATATTCCGTTTACCATGATACGACGAGATATGATTCTATTAACGGGGGCATTGACAGGAGTCTTGCGTACAATAAATCACTGGAAGGGGTTCAAAATATACGTAAAAAAAATCCGGGTATTAAAGTGCTGATTGACTTGCACCGCGATTCGGTCGGTAAAGGAAAACATACGTATACTACTATTCAAGGGAAAAAAACGGCGATTGTCATGTTTTTTAATGGTATGAGCAGAACAAAATCGGGTGCCATTCCTTATTTATACAATCCGAATCTACAGGGAAATCTTGCGTTTAGTCTTCAGATGAAATGCACGGCTATGGAATACTATGAAGGATTTACCAAACCAATTTATTTAAAAGGATACCGCTACAATCTGCATTTGGAACCACGTTCGTTATTGATTGAGCTGGGAAATGAAAATAATACGGTAGAGGAAGCAAAAAACGCAGCAGCACCATTGGCAGATGTGTTGGATAAAGTGCTTTCTCAGTGATTGCGGTATACATTTTTGAAATTTTTTATGAAAAAAACAGAAAAAAAACCTTGTAATTTGGTGCTTTGTCGTTTTGCGTCAAAAAAAGTCGTCCAACGAGCGCTTCTTTTTGGTAGAATAGAGACTAAGGAGGAGAAAAATTATGGTTCAAGAACAAAATGAAATTATTGGAAGACGTTTACAGGATGTGAGAGAAAGTGCCCATATGGATTTTTATGATATGGCAAAACTGCTCCGCGTGAGTGTAGGACATTATCGAAAGATTGAGAGAGGAGTGTATGGGCTGGATGTTGAAAAACTTGTTATTCTATATGAGAAGCTTGATGTAGATCCGCTGTATCTGTTAGCTGGCAGGCAGAAGGCAAGACGGGAATCAGTGGATTCACATCTTGCGATACGAAACCGCAGGGTGTGTGAACTGCTCGAATACTGCAAGCAGCAGCTAAGTGATGAAGGAGAGGAGTATCGGTGACAAAAGTTCTTGTTTTCTCAAAGTCAAATCCGATTAAAGACTGGGAAGCAGCCAAATGGGATCTTCAATTCTTATGTGTCGAAAGTCAGCAGGAAGCAATCCATATGTTAGAGACAAACACCATTCATGTTGTAGTAGTAGATATAGAGGAGAGGGAACAGGAAGGACTAGCCTTTGTTTCTTGTCTGAGAGGCTTACAGCGTTTTTATCTGCTCCCGGTGATTTTACTGGCAAAAGATGATACGTATGAAAGTCTGGCATTTCATGTATTTCATTGTTTTGATTATGTGATAAAACCAATTGAGAAAGAACGATTGGAAAAACTACTTCACTGGATTGACGGACGTTTTGATAACAAGGGTGCTGCAAAGGCGCTGGTGATAAACACACGGCTTGGTATACACATGTTTGAGGCGAAAGATATTTTGTATCTGGAAATCTGCAATAAAACGCTGTATGTTCATACCCGGTATGATGTCTTTTCGTTTCCGTACCGCAAACTTGGTGTCTGTATGGAGCAGTGTGGCGGTGACTTAGTGCAGTGCCATCGCTCGATTGCAGTAAACTGTTTGTATGTAGAAAAAATTGATTATGTAAATCGGCGGATTTGTCTGGTAAAGCAATATGGAAATGTCGCACTAGGAAGAAAATATATGAAAGGTCTTCGCAAACAATTTGACGAAAGAACACGGATTTCGTATACTGATAGTGTTTTTTCAGAGAGTTAAGGAGGTGCGAAAGATGAAAGATATCTTTTTGATTCGGCATGGAAGACAGTGCTCTAAATTGTGTAATGTCGATGTTTCTCTGGATGAAAGTGGGCGTAAACAGGCAAAACTTGCCGGAAAGCGTCTGATTTCTTATCAGTTGGAAAAGTTATACTGTTCACAGTTAATTCGCGCAAAAGAAACGGCAGAAATTATTGGACACTGTGTGAATCTGCCGGTTGAAGAAGTGGCAGACATCGAAGAAATCCATTTTGGTGGATTTACCGGGAAAACGGATGAACAGATTCGTACGGAATATGCTGAGTTTCGTAAGGAACGTGCGGCTCATAAAGAAGACCTTCCCTATCCGGAAGGCGGTGAGTGCGGATGTGATGTTGTCAGGCGAGTCATGCCAAAAATCAAACAAATTTGTCAAAGAGAGGAAAACAGAGTTGCTATTGTAACGCATGGCGGCGTAATACGCTCGGTGTGTGCTGATATTCTTCATACCGGTCAGGAGAACAAATTAAAATTTGGAATCGACCTCGAAAATACAAGTTTTACCCATTTGATTTACGATGAGGATAGAGACTTTTTTATTCTGGAGCGTTTTAATGATTTTGCTCATTTGGAGTCTCATCCGGAGTTACTTCGAAAAAACTGGAAAACATCTTTGGAGAGAAATGGATGAAAACTGGCATGGTAAAAAAATAAGAAACTGGCAGTTTTCATATAGCCAGCCTTTTGTATAATAAGAGAGAAATTTATACAGGAGGACAAAACAATGGATTCAAAAACAAAACAACAAACAGTACAGATGGGTACAGGAAAAATTACAGTATCCGAAATTACGATGTGCGGCGTATTTGCTGCCTTGACTTTTTTACTGACAAGATACATTCAGGTGCAGATTATACCGGCAAAAGGTGGTCTGGTTCACTTAGGTAATGTTCCGATGTTTTTTGCAGCAGCATTTTTCGGCAAGCGTGTTGGTGCGATTTGCGGCGGCGTTGGCATGGCATTATCGGATGTACTTTCTCCATGGATTGTATATGCTCCGGCAACTTTGATTGTAGTTGGTCTGATGGGCTTTGTATTTGGTTTGATTGTAAAGAAAAAACCAACGATTGTTAATCTGATTGTGGCAACGGTTGTTGTTCTTGCAATTAAATTAGTTGGTTATTATTTGTTTGAGGTATTGCTTACATCAAGTTTTGTTGTGCCGCTGGCTTCGATTCCGGGCAACATTATGCAGATTGTAACAGGAGCAATTATTGCCATTCCGATTATTTTGGTATCACGTGTCGGTATGGCAAAGGTAAAACGTTCTATGGAAGCTTAATTGGCGAAAAGAACGGACAGAAAGGATGATAAGAATGTATCAGATGATGACACCGGGACCTACGATGCCGGCAGCTTCTGTAATGGAAGCAAGAAGCAGGGCGTTTGCAAACCCGGATGTAGATGAGACATTTTGTGAAGAATACCATCAGGTATGCAAAGATTTGTCAAATCTTCTTGGCACTGACAACGAGACTTATGTATTGGGCGGCGAGGGGATTCTTGCCTTGGAGGCTGCCTGTGCAACCTTGACAGAGCCGGGGGATAAGGTGTTGGTTATTGATAATGGTATTTTTGGAAGAGGCTTTGCTGATTTTGTAAGCCTTTACGGTGGAGAGCCAACCTTATATACCGTTGATTACCACTATCCAATTGTAATAGAAGATTTAGCAGAATACTTAAAAGAAAATCACGATTTTAAGTACGCAACAGTTGTTCACTGTGATACACCAAGTGGTGTGCTCAATGATATCAGTAAGATTTGCCCGCTGTTAAAGCAGTATGGGATTCTTACGGTAGTCGATGCGGTTGCCTCTATGTTTGGCGAAGATGTGAAAGTCAATGAATGGCAGATTGATGTGATTTGCGGCGGTTCACAGAAAGCTTTGTCGGCGCCTCCCGGACTTGCGTTTGTTACAGTGAGTGAGGATGCCATGAAAGCGATGGAAAGCCGGAAAACCAAAGTGGCTTCTTTCTACTGTAATATTCTTGCATTTAAGAACTATTACAAAGATAAGTGGTTTCCATACACGATGCCAATCAGTGACATTTATGGTCTCTGTGAGGCGGTAAGACTGGTGAAGGAAGATACCGAGCGTGTAGCCCGCCATCATAAGATTGCCGGGGCAGTAAGAAAAGCAGTGAAAGAAGCAGGTTTATCTCTTTATCTGGATTACGGAGATTCCGCTACTGTGACTGTTATTAATGTGCCACAGGGACTGCGTGATATAGATATTATCAACACTATGAAAGATAAATACGGTATTCTGATATCCGGCTGCTTTGATGTTCTTGCCGGTAAAGTAATCCGTCTTGGGCATATGGGAAATAATGCAAGAGTTGAGAAGGTGGCAGATATGTTATCTGCGTTTACGAAGGCATTAAATGATTTAGGTTTTTCCTGCCGGTGTGATATGAAAGAAAGTTTTTACCGCAGCTTATAAGCGAAGATTGCAAAATCCCTCTTTTCATGATATTCTATTGTGAAATGGGGGATTTTTTTGAAAGTGAGGCAACAAAAGAGTGGATTTTAGAGAATTTTTACGACAAGGATTTGTGGTATTAGACGGCGCAACCGGTTCGAATTTACAGCAGGCCGGTATGGAAAGCGGTGACTGTCCGGAGCAGTGGATTGCAAAACATCCGGAAGTGTTTATTGATTTACAGTGCCGATATATTGAGGCAGGTTCTGATGTCCTTTATACACCGACATTTACCTGTAATCGAATTAAATTAGATGAATATGGACTTGCGTCTAAGCAGGAAGAACTTACGAAAACATTGGTGGGTCTTACAAAAGAAGCAATTCGCAGAAGTAAAACAGACCGCAAAATTTATGTTGCCGGGGATATTTCCATGACCGGGCAGCAGTTAGAGCCAATTGGAAGTATGCCGTTCGAAGAACTGGTAGATGTTTATAAACAGCAGGTTCGTTTGTTGGCGAAAGAGGGCGTCGATTTATTTGCGATTGAGACGATGATGAGTTTGCAGGAATGCCGTGCTGCCTTGCTGGCGGTAAAAGAAACTTGTGACATACCGGCGCTTGTGACGCTTACGTACCAAGAGGATGGACGGACGTTGTATGGAACGAGCCCTGAGACAGCATTGGTTGTTTTGCAGTCGATGGGGGCGGATGCCATCGGAATTAACTGTTCGACAGGACCTGACAAGATGGTAGATGCGGTAAAAGCAATGGCGGAGTATGCTTGTGTTCCACTTGTTGTAAAACCGAATGCCGGACTGCCGTTTTTGCAGGATGGTGTGACGTGTTACGATATGGATGCTGAGAGTTTTTCAGAGGCAATGATGCCGCTTGTGGATGTTGGGGCAACTGTGCTTGGCGGATGCTGTGGAACAACGCCGCAGCATATTCAGAAACTTGTCAGCCGGTTAAAAGAGAAAAAAGCAAGAGAAATTCCGGAGAGGAAAAGTATCCGTGCCTTGACAACAGAGCGCAACATTACACCGATTTCATTAGATGGAAGATTTCGAATTGTCGGCGAGAGAATCAATCCTACCGGGAAAAAAGAACTGCAGGAAAAACTGCGTGCGGGTGATTTGAGTCTTGTTATGGATATGGCAGAAGAACAGGAAAAATTAGGTGCATCAATTCTGGATGTCAATATGGGAATGAACGGAATTGACGAAAAAGAGATGATGTTGCGTGCGGTTAATGAGTTGACGATGACAGTGGATTTGCCACTTAGCATTGATTCGAGTTATGTTGACGTTGTGGAAAGTGCCCTTCGTATTTATCCGGGACGAGCTTTGATTAACTCGATTTCTCTGGAACCGGAAAAGTTTGAAAAATTAATACCAATAGCAAAAAAATACGGAGCTATGTTTATTCTGCTTCCTTTGTCGGATGCCGGACTTCCAAAAGATTTGGATGAGAAAAAAACGATTATCCATACAATATTAGACGAGGCAAAACGACATGGAATGGCAGAAGAAGACATTGTTGTGGATGGTCTGGTGGCTACGATAGGGGCAAATAAAAATGCCGCACTGGAAGTGTTGGAGACGATACGCTATTGTAAAAATGATTTGGGCGTGGCTACGATTTGCGGTCTTTCCAATATATCCTTTGGACTGCCGGAACGTGTTTTTGTTAATACAGCATTTTTAACACTTGCGATTGGACAGGGACTTACGATGGCAATTGCGAATCCGTCACAGACATTGCTTGTCAATGCCGCACTTGCTTCGGATTTGCTTTTGAATAAAGAAGAGGCGGATTTACATTATATTAATGGTGTGGCGGGAGCTGTGGTTACGCAGAGTCAGCCAAAGAATGAAGTTGCAGAGGAAGACGGACATCCTTTGTATTTAGCGGTTGTCAAAGGAAAGAGTGGACACGTGCTTGAACTTGTGGAAGAAGAACTGAAAAAGGGAACCGAGCCGTCTGAGATTATTGATAAGTATTTGATTGCGGCAATTAATTATGTCGGTGAATTGTTTGAGCAGAAGAAATATTTTCTCCCTCAGCTTATTGCCAGTGCTGAAACGATGGAAAAGGCGATTAACCGTTTAGAGCCGCTTTTGGAGGCGGCAAGAGGGAATGAAAAACTGGCAACTATCGTGGTGGCAACCGTAAAGGGCGATATTCACGATATTGGGAAAAATCTGGTGGCGCTGATGCTGAAAAACTATGGGTATCATGTCATTGATTTAGGAAAAGATGTGGAAACACAGACAATTTTGGATACTGCGAAAGCTGAGAATGCTTCGATTATTGGTCTGTCTGCCCTTATGACAACGACGATGATGGAGATGAAAGAAGTTGTGGATGAGGCAAAGAAGCAGGGCGTAAAAGCCAAGATTATTATTGGAGGCGCAGTAGTGACAGAAAGTTTTGCTGAAGAAATTGGAGCAGATGGCTATTCGGCAGATGCAAGAGAGGCGGTTAAAGTAGTAAATCGTCTGCTTGAGAAGTAAGAAGAGAGGATTTTGATGGTGGTTGATGTAATTATTCCGGTATACCGTCCGGAGAGAGAAAAACTGACAAAATTAATTGACTGGCTGAACAAACAGACTGTAAAGCCTTCACGTGTGTTTTTTATGCAGACGTTAGTTGAGAAAAACGAAGATGAAGAAGTTTTACAGATGTTACAAAAGGCGGAAAATGTGGAGATTGTTCCGATTGAGAAAAAGGATTTTGACCATGGCGGCACGAGAAATAAAGGGGCGGCCTTGTCAAAGGCAGATTATATGCTCTTTATGACGCAGGATGCAGTTCCGGTTGATGCTTATCTCATTGAAAATCTGGTACGGGCAATGGAAGAGGAAGAAGCCGCAACAGCCTATGGAAGACAGTTGCCGGATGATACGGTTGGTGTGATTGAACATTATACAAGAGAGTTTAATTATCCGGCAAAGAGTTATGTGAAATCCAAAAAGGATTTGGAAACAATGGGTATTAAAACGTATTTCTGCTCAAATGTCTGCGCAATGTACCGTAAAGATGTATATGAAAAAATGGGCGGCTTTGTGCTTCATACCATTTTCAATGAAGATATGATTATGGCATCGAAAGTGATACAGGCAGGATATAAAATTGCTTATGTGGCAGAGGCGATGGTTATCCATGCTCATAAATACACTTACAGGCAGCAGTTTACGAGAAATTTTGATTTGGCAGTTTCCCAGCGCCAGTATCATGAAATTTTTGATGCGGTGAAATCGGAATCCGAGGGAATGCGGTTAGTGAAAAACACGATGAAATATTTGTTCCGTCATGGAAAATGGTATCTTGTGCCGGATTTGATTTTCCAAAGCGGCTTTAAGTTTTTGGGATACCGGTTTGGTAAGAAGTATGATAAACTTCCTCTCTGGCTGGTAAAGAAATTTTCGATGAATCCATCGTACTGGAGGGACAAGGAGTGAAAGAACAAGTTGAGATTGTGATGGCAACATATAATGGAGAAAAATATATAAAAGAGCAGTTGGATTCTTTGCTTTCACAGAGTCATCCATATCTTTTAGTGGATGTATGTGATGACGGCTCTACGGATGACACGGTTTCGATTGTAAAGGAATATGAAAAAAAGGACAGTCGTGTCCGTCTCTTTGAAAATAAGACAAATCAAGGGTATATAAGAAATTTTATGTCTGGCATTGTTCGCTGTGACAGCCCGTATATTATGCTGTGTGACCAGGATGATATCTGGAATCGGGATAAGGTAGAGCTTACCTTGGAAAAAATGAAACTAATGGAGAGAAAAAATCCGGAAAAGCCGGTGCTTGTTTTTACCGATGCCATGAATTTTGACAGCAGTACCGGAAAAAAACTGGGACGTTTTCACGAAATGAGTCATTTGAATGCAAAAAAGGTTGACACCGCGCATCTTTTTATGGAAAATAAGTGTATTGGCTGTACCATTATGATGAACCGGGCAATTCTTCCGTATTTGAGAGAACTGCCGGAAGAAATACGGGTGCATGACTGGTGGCTTGCTTTGATATGCAGTCACTTTGGTGCCATTGGATATTTGCCGGAGGTGACACTTATGTATCGCCAGCACGAAGGAAATCAAATCGGAGGAACATCGTATTCCGGTTACTTGAAAAAAAGAATTTCCAAAATGAAAGAGCAGCGGCAGGTGATTTTTGACACGTATCGGCAGGGAAAAGCTTTTTTGCGGGTCTTTGATTCACAGATGACCAAAGAACAGAGAAAAACGGCAACGAAGTTTGCCGCAATGGCGGATGCCTCCTTTTTTGGACGACGCTATCTGGCATTGCGGTATGGTTTTTTGAAAAGCGGTCTGATTCGAAATGCAGGATTGTTTTTCTTATTGTAAATACGAGAGAATAGAAAGAGAGGCCTGATATGGGTAAAACAAAAGCGGGAAAAGGGAAGATTGTGGCAAGAATATTTCTTGTGATTGGAATTTTGCTGTCGATGACCGCAGGTAGTGGTTTGGCTTATGTTAAGCATACCGGAGATAAAATGTTAGGTTTGATGAATTACGACAAATCGAATAAAGTATCCGGGATGGATTTGAGCAAATATGCGTTAGACAGTGATACAGAAATTGTGAATATTTTATTGGTTGGTGCAGATAAGAATCTGGATGAACAGGATAAGGATGTTGAGAGACGTTCGGATTCGATGATGATTGCAACCTTGGATATTAAACATAACAAGCTGAAATTGACTTCTTTGATGCGTGATATGTATGTGGATATACCGGGATATGGCGGTTATAAATTAAATGCTGCTTATTCCTTTGGCGGTATCAAATTGCTTTATAAAACATTGGCGAAAAATTTTGGTATCAAATTAGATGGTTATGTGGAAGTGAATTTCGACGCCTTTGTTAATGTTATTGATGAACTTGGCGGTATCGAGGTAAATCTGACTGACTCAGAGGCACTGAATCTTCGCCAGACCAATTATATCAAACGAAGAAAGTACCGCAGTGTGAAAAAGGGAAAACAAATCTTTAACGGGCAGCAGGCACTTGGCTACTGCCGAATCCGTCATGGTAAGAGACAGCCGGACGGTCATTATCCGGGCGTTTATACGGCAAGCGGAAAAGGAGATGATTACGGAAGAACAGAACGTCAGCGTCTGACGATGCAGGCAATTCTTAAGAAGGTAAAACAGTTGTCTCCGGAAGAGATGATTGAACTGGCAGAAGTGATTATGCCAAACGTAAAAACAGACGTAGATGAGCGGGATATTTATTCATATCTGCTTGCTGTTGTACGGATGGGTACGACAAAAATCCATCAGTTCAGCCTGCCGATTGAAGGCGGCTATACAAGCCAGACAATTCGCGGTCAGTCGTGTCTTGTGCCGGATTTGCCAAGCAACAAATCCGCACTTAAAAAGTTTCTCTTTAAGAGTTGACAATAAAGACCTATATTGCTACAATTAAATGAGCGTTATTTCAGATTAATACGCTAGGATATTCGATAAAGAGGGGGCGTATCCCATGAGTAAAGTAGTTTTATCTATATTGGTAAATAATACCTCCGGTGTGCTGAGCCGTGTTGCCGGTTTATTCAGCCGCCGTGGTTATAATATTGACAGTCTGACTGTTGGTGAGACAGAGAATCCGGCATTTTCCCGTATGACGGTATCCGTTACGGGGGATGATATTGTGCTGGAGCAGATTGAAAAACAGGTTAATAAGTTAGAAGATGTAAAATCCGTCAAACAGCTTACCGGTGAAGCATCGGTATGCCGTGAATTGATATTGGTTAAGGTTGAAGCAGATAAAGACGCAAGACCGGCCATTAATGCGATTGTTGATATTTTCCGTGCGAAAATTGTAGATGTTGCAGATAATTCAATGATGATTGAGTTGACGGGTAATCAGGCAAAACTGGACGCTTTTATCAAACTGATTGAGGGCTATGAGATAAAAGAACTGGTACGTACCGGTATTTCCGGTTTGGCTCGTGGTTTTTATGATGGAGCCAAAGAGAGTAAGTAATTTACTACTTAGAAAACCATCCACGGGATTTTATCCCGGATAGGCTTTAAATACAATTAATTTAGGAGGCTGTAAATATGTCAGAAGCAAAGATTTATTACCAGGATGACTGTAACTTGGCAGCACTGGACGGTAAAACAATTGCCGTAATCGGTTATGGTAGTCAGGGACACGCACATGCATTGAACGCAAAGGAGTCCGGATGCCACGTAATTATTGGTCTTTATGAAGGATCAAAATCATGGAAGAGAGCAGAAGAGCAGGGATTTGAAGTATATACGGCAGCCGAAGCTGCTAAAAAAGCTGATATCATCATGATTCTTATCAATGATGAGCTGCAGGCAAAAATGTACAAAGAGTCCATTGAGCCAAACTTGGAAGCAGGCAATATGCTTATGTTTGCTCATGGTTTCAATATTCACTTTAACCAGATTATTCCACCGGCTGACGTTGATGTAACGATGATTGCACCAAAAGGACCGGGACATACGGTACGCAGCGAGTATCAGGCAGGAAAAGGTGTTCCTTGTTTGGTAGCAGTACATCAGGATGCAACAGGAAAAGCTCTGGAGCTTGCACTTGCTTACTCCCTTGCAATTGGTGGTGCAAGAGCCGGCGTTTTGGAGACAACTTTCCGTACAGAGACAGAGACTGACCTCTTTGGTGAGCAGGCTGTTCTTTGCGGTGGTGTTTGTGCATTGATGCAGGCTGGTTTTGAAACTTTGGTAGAAGCTGGTTATGACCCAAGAAATGCATACTTTGAGTGTATCCATGAGATGAAACTTATCGTTGATTTGATTTACCAGAGTGGTTTTGCAGGCATGAGATATTCCATTTCTAACACAGCAGAGTATGGTGATTATGTAACAGGACCAAAAATCATTACAGAGGATACAAAGAAAGCTATGAAGAAGATTCTTTCCGACATTCAGGATGGTACTTTCGCAAAAGACTTCTTACTTGATATGTCAGAAGCTGGCGGACAGGTTCACTTCAAAGCTATGAGAAAATTGGCTGCTGAGCATCCATCAGAAGTAGTTGGTGAAGAAATCCGTAAATTGTATAGCTGGAATGGCGAAGATAAGTTGATTAACAACTAATTTTAAGACATAAACAGATAATTAAGAAGAAACTCGGTTCATTTTGTGAATTGGGTTTCTTTTTTTGTGCCTCTTTATTAGGTTCCGTAATTTGCCAGAAAGGCTTTGCTTTTCGTGGGCACTTTCGTTCGTTGAGTACGCAGCGGTATGGGTGCTTATGCTGACGCATATACAAGCACCTCATACCGGCGTACTCAAAACCCACGAATCGCAAAGTCTTTCTGCCAAATTACCGGAAGCGTAAAAGCCCCCCAAAAAAAATATTTATCGCAACCCAAAACTGTGTTTAGAAATTGACGCTACTCTTTTAAGTTTTCATAATTTTAGTATAAAGTCTTTGTGGGGAGTGGGTTTTGAGTGCGTCAGTAGGTGGCACTGGTAGTTTCAGTGCCCCTACTGTTACGTACTCAATGAACGGAAGTGCCCACGAGACGCAAAGCCTTTATACTAAAAGTAAGAAAAACCTAAAAAAGCAACATCATCTATTGCCTAAAAACCATTTCATGATTTTTATTGCAAAATAGTAGAATTTATGATATGATAACAAAACGGTAAAAATAAAATAAAAAATATTAAATATAAGTTCTAAAAATGAATTATACGGCATATATATAGTTATGTAAAGAAAAATGCTTGATTTAAGCAGACAAAAAACAAAGGGGGTCATGAGAAATGGCAGATAAGATTTTGGGAAACAATCAGGTGAATATTTATGGTGAAGTGGTAAGTGAGTTTGCTTTTAGCCATGAAGTGTATGGTGAAGGATTCTATATGGTGTATCTTTCGGTAAAACGATTGAGCCAAGTGTATGACAAGATTCCGCTCATGGTATCGGAGCGGCTTATTGACATAACGAAGGATTACCGAGGTATGTATATGGAGGCGAGTGGACAGTTTCGCTCTTATAACCGTCATGAAGAAAATCATAACCGGCTTGTTTTATCCGTGTTTGTAAGAGATTTACATATGGACGAAGAAGAAATGGAAGTAGAGAAACCGAATTATATTTTTTTGGATGGTTATTTGTGCAAACCACCGGTTTATCGAAAGACACCGCTTGGAAGAGAAATTGCGGACCTTTTGATGGCTGTCAATCGTCCGTATGGAAAATCCGATTACATTCCTTGCATCTGCTGGGGAAGAAATGCTCGTTATGCCGATGGATTTGGTGTAGGAGAACACGTTCAGCTGTGGGGACGGATTCAGAGCCGTGAATACCAGAAGCAGGTTGGCGACGAGGAATATGAAACACGCGTTGCTTATGAAATTTCCGTCAGCAAATTGGAGTGTGTGGAAGAGAGTAATGAGATTACTGCGGCCTGTGTGATTGATGAAGAAGATAAAAAAGAGTGAACTAATGCTTGACCACTAAAGGGAAGAGTGATATTCTTTTATATAGAAAGGTAGAGGCGCGGACTTTATCAGTAGCAAATCGGACATGACAGGATGGATGATGATTTGTGAAAGGAACGTCTGCCGAAGGAGAGGATTGCCTGCACATGATTCTTCTGGGCATATGGTAAATAATCATATGACTGTCATCGCTATGATGGAGTGCTACTCGTTATCGAAAACAATGAGGAGTTGGCACGTGTGTCAGCTCCTTTTTTTGCAATCCATTCATAAGCACAAAACGTAATTCAGAAAGGATGAAGAAAATGGCTATTTTTACTGGAGCAGGTGTTGCATTGATTACACCAATGAATGAAGACGGAAGTGTGAATTATGAAAAATTGAGAGAACTGTTGGAGTTTCATGTGGCAAATAAAACAGATGCCATCATTATTTGCGGAACAACCGGCGAGGCATCTACACTGTCAGATGAAGAACATTTGGAGTGTATTCGTTTTGCCTGTGAAGTAATTAATAAACGGATTCCGGTTATCGCAGGAACCGGTTCGAACTGCACACAGTCGGCAATTGAGTTGTCAAAAGAAGCAGAGAAAAGTGGAGTGGATGGACTTCTCTTAGTTACTCCATATTATAACAAGGCAACACAGAATGGTTTGAAAGCACATTACAAAGCCATTGCAAAAGAAGTTAATGTTCCAATTATTTTATATAATGTACCAAGCCGTACGGGTACCAGATTAGCACCACAGACAGTTGTGGATTTGTGTCATGAAGTGCCAAACATTGTCGGCGTAAAGGATGCGACAGGTGATATTTCAGAAGTTGCGGAATTAATGAGTTTAGCTAAGGGAACCGTTGATGTATATTCCGGAAATGATGACCAGATTGTACCGGTTCTTTCTCTTGGCGGTAAAGGCGTAATTTCCGTATTGTCAAATATTCTGCCAAAAGAGACCCATGACATGGTGGCAAGCTATCTTGAGGGCGATGTGGTAAAGAGCTGTGAGATGCAGTTGAAATATTTTGATTTGGTAAAGGCTTTGTTCTGCGAAGTAAATCCGATTCCTGTAAAGAAGGCATTGAATCTGATGGGAATGGAAGTGGGCAGTTTGCGTCTGCCTCTTACAGAAATGGAAGATGCAAATGCAAAGAGACTGGAAGAGGAAATGAGAAAAGCCGGCGTTATCAAATAATTAGTTACGATTGAAAAAGAATTAGGAGGAAGACGATGACTCGAATTATTATGTGCGGATGTAATGGTGCAATGGGGCGCATGATTACTGGAATTGTAAATGAAGATGCTGAGGCAGAAATTGTAGCAGGAATTGATATGGTGGATACGAAAGAACATTGTTATCCTGTTTTTCAGAAATTAGCAGACTGTGATGTAGAGGCAGATGCTTTGATTGATTTCTCGACACCAAAAATTTTGGATGATATTCTTACATTCAGCAAAGAGAAAAAAGTGCCGGTAGTACTTTGCACAACCGGATATGACGATGAGCAGCTTGCTAAAATTGAAGAAGCAGCAACACAGACAGCTGTTTTGAAGTCTGCAAATATGTCACTTGGTATCAACACACTTTTGAAGCTGGTGCAGGATGCGGCAAAAGTATTTGCTACAGAAGGATTTGATGTGGAAATCGTAGAAAAACATCACAACCAGAAACTGGATGCTCCATCCGGTACGGCACTTGCATTAGCGGATTCCATTAATGAGGCAATGGGAAATCCATACGAGTATGTTTATGACCGCTCGCAGAGAAGACAGAAACGTGATAAAAAAGAACTTGGCATTTCCGCAGTGCGTGGTGGTACGATTGTCGGCGAACACGATGTGATTTTTGCCGGTAAAGATGAAGTGATTACATTTTCCCATACTGCCTACAGTAAAGCTGTATTTGGAAAAGGCGCTGTGGCAGCGGCAAAATTCTTAAAAGGAAAGACAGTGGGCCGTTACGAGATGGCAGATGTCATTGCGGCAAACTGATAGGGGTGACAAGATGAGACAGGTTCAGATAAAGGATATTGTGAAAGCAGTCGGTGGTAAACTTGTTTGGGGCGATGAAAATGCTACCGTGACAAATGTTTCAACCGATTCAAGAGAAGTAAAGACTGGAACCTTATTTGTGCCAATTATAGGAGAGTGTGTGGATGCGCACCGTTTTATTCCGGATGTGTTGGAGGCAGGGGCTTCTTGTGTATTTTTTTCGGATGACAGAGAAAAGGAAAAGAAGGGTGCCGGAATATACGTTTCCGATACACTTTTGGCAATGCAGAAATTTGCTGCATGGTACCGCAGTAAACTTTCGGTAAGAATCATTGGTATTACCGGAAGCGTTGGAAAGACAACGACAAAGGAAATGATTGCTGCCGTACTGGAAACGAAGTACCGCACGGTTAAAACTTACAAGAATTTAAACAGCCAGATTGGTGTGGCACTGATGATGTTTGAACTGGATGAAGATACAGAACTTGCCGTGATTGAAATGGGAATCAGTATGCCGGGTGAAATGGATCGGTTAGTCGAGATGGTAAAACCGGAATGCGCGGTTTTGACAAATATTGGTGTTTCTCATATTGGGAATTTGGGCTCAAGAGAAAACATCTGCAAAGAAAAAGGAAAGATTGTTAGTTATCTTCCAGATGGCGGTACGCTGTTTGCCAGCGGCAACGGAGATGTGAGACAATTAGTTGAGACACAGGTTCCGTCCACCCGCTGCAAAGGGAACTATAAGGTTTCTTACTATGGAACAGAGTCCGGCTGTGAGTATTTTGCGGATGAAATGAGTGCAAATGAGGACGGACAGAGTTTTGTGTATCATGACAGTGAGGGAAAAGAAAAAGTTTTGCTGTCTGTGATGGGAATCCATAATGTAAATAATGCCGTGATTGCGATAGCAATTGGCCGCAAGTATGGCGTGCCGGTAAAGGATGCCATTCAGGCTTTGAAAAATTACAAGCCGATTGCGATGCGTGGTGTTGTGCATGATATAAATGGGATTCACGTTGTTGATGATACTTACAATGCAAGCCCGGATTCGATTACGAGTAATCTTCATGCGCTGTTTGATTATCCGGGAAATGGCAGACGAATTGCCGTTCTTGCGGATGTACTGGAACTGGGAAAAGATTCCGGAAAACTTCACGAGGGAATCGGACAGTTTATCATAGAGGAACAAAATAAGGGACGCAGGCTTGACTACCTCTTTACGGTTGGAAAAGAAGCGGCTCACATCAGTGATTATGTAAAGGCACATAGCGATATCCCGGTTTTTTCTGCAGAGTCTAAAGATGAAGTAATGAAAGAATTGGAAACAAAACTTCAAAAAGAGGACTGGGTACTGGTAAAAGGTTCCCGTGGAATGAAAATGGATGAAGTTGTGAAACGACTGATAAAGGAGTGACAGGTTGTTTGCAGATATTATCGTAGATTTGTCGGTGGAAGCACTCGACCGGACATTTCAGTATATAATTCCGAAACAATGGGAAGGTGAAGTGTTTGCCGGGTGCTGTGTCAAAATCCCCTTTGGAAGGGGAAATCGTCTGATTCGCGGTTATGTAATGAATATAACGGATCAGGCGGCATGGCCGGTTGAACGGATGAAGGAAATTTCTGAGATTGAGAAAAAGGAACTTCCGGTAGAATCTAAGTTGATTCAGTTGGCAGCATGGATTCGACAAAGATATGGAACAACAATGAATGAAGCATTAAAAACGGTGCTTCCGATTCGGAGGCAGATTAAGTCAGTGGAAGAACACTGGCTTAATTTTGCTTTGCCCGAAGATGAAATGAAGAAGGAATTAAACCGCTGTCTGTTAAAGCATTATAAAGCAAAAGCGCGCCTCCTGCAGGGAATGTTTGCAGAAGGTGGACAGATGACAAGCAAGCTGGCGGCAAAAAAATATAAGATTACGAAACCCGTGATTGACGGCATGGTGAAGGCGGGATGGATTACTGTTACAAACCAAAAGAAATATAGGAATCCGGTCTTTGATGGAAAGGCATTTTCCGAAAAAAAGATGTTGAATGAAGAACAGCAGACGGCAGTGGATGCATTTACCGTAGACTACCGGCAGGGAAGGCGGACGACGTATCTGCTATATGGTGTTACCGGCAGTGGAAAAACGGAAGTCTATATGGAAATGATACAGGCAGTTTTACAGGAGAACAAACAAGTTATTATGCTGATTCCTGAAATTGCACTTACTTACCAGACGGTAGTTCGTTTTCAAAAGCGGTTTGGAGACCGGGTGACGGTATTAAATTCCAGAATGTCAGAAGGAGAAAAATACGACCAGTATGAGAGGGCAAAACAAGGAGAAGTGGATATCGTTGTCGGACCACGCTCCGCTTTGTTTATTCCATTTTCAAATCTGGGACTTATTCTCATTGATGAAGAACATGAGATGAGTTATAAAAGTGAAAAGCCGCCCAAATATCATGCAAGAGATGTGGCGATTGAGAGAGCAAGGCAGAGCGGGGCAAGTGTTGTATTAGGCTCCGCGACACCGTCAGTTGAGAGCTATGAGAAAGCGAAAACGGGAGAGTATACACTTCTTACGTTACCGCACCGAGTAAACCATGTCAGTATGCCAAAGGTTTATGTGACGGATTTAAGGAAAGAATTAGAAGAAGGAAACCGCTCAATTTTCAGCCGTGTGCTGCAGGAGAAAATCGAGGAACGGTTAAAACGAGGGGAGCAGACCATACTATTTTTAAACCGGCGTGGATATGCAGGCTTTGTTTCTTGTCGCAGTTGTGGTTTTGTGTTAAAATGTAGTCATTGTGAAGTTTCTATGACGGCACACAAAAATCATGTCGGTGATGTAGATACATTGGTCTGTCATTATTGTGGACATGCAATCGCTATGCCAAAGACATGCCCATCGTGCGGTTCACCATATATTGCAGCATTTGGGCTTGGCACGCAGAAAGTCGAGGAAATGCTGAATAAGCGGTTTCCTACGGCAAGAGTTCTTCGGATGGATGGAGATACAACAACGGGAAAACACGGACATGAAAGTGTCCTGACACCCTTTCGTAATGGCGAGGCAGATATTTTAATTGGCACCCAGATGATTGTAAAGGGGCATGATTTCCCTAATGTTACGCTCGTGGCAGCATTAGCGGCTGACATGAGTTTATATGCGGGGGATTACCGAAGCAGTGAGCGCACATTTGAACTGCTTATGCAGGCAAGCGGCCGCGCCGGGAGGGCAGAAAAAGCCGGGGAAGTTGTGATTCAGACTTATAATCCGGAGGAATACTCAATTCAGGCGGTTGCCGGGCAGGATGCCGAATATTTTTACGAAAATGAACTGGCATTCAGGCGGCTTATGAAGTATCCGCCATATTCGCAGATGGCGGCGATTCTCATTCTATCGGAAGAAGAGAACGAAGCGAAAACATTGAGCGAGAAACTGGCAGAAAACATACATTCTGTGTGCGGTGATGCAGTTACGCTTATTGGTCCGTCAAAAGCCGGGTTAAGCCGTGCCAAAGACAGGTACCGGTATGTTCTATATGTAAAGAGCATGGACGAAGAAGCAATGGCTTGTGTCAGAGAAATTGCAGAAGAAGCAAACCGCCGTGTCGTAAATCAAAAAACATGCAGCGTGCAGTATGACAGAGACCCGGTAAATGGTTACTAAATCTAAGAAAAGAAAAGGCAGGTAGGAAAAAATGGCAATTCGTAACATTCGTATGATTGGTGATGATATTCTCACCAAAAAATGTAAAGTAGTAAAAGAGATGACAGAAAAAAATAAAGAGTTAATTGCGGATATGTTTGATACGATGTATGACGCAGATGGTGTTGGTTTAGCAGCACCTCAGGTCGGTATTTTGAAACGGATTGCCGTAATTGATATTACGGAAGACAGAAGTAATCCGATTGTTTTGATTAATCCGGAAATTATTTCGGCCGATGGTGAGCAGAGAGGCAGTGAAGGCTGTTTAAGCGTACCGGACAAAGTTGGTATAGTAACAAGACCGAATCATGTTGTCGTAAAGGCATACAATGAAGAGATGGAGCCTTTTGAGATTGAGGGAGAAGAATTACTTGCCCGCGCTTTGGTACATGAAATCGAGCATTTAGATGGCGGTTTGTATGTAAATAAAGTGGAAGGGAGATTGTATACCATTGAGGAATTTGAAAAAGAATTTGGAGAATAGGAGACAGCACATGAATGTAATTTTTATGGGTACACCGGATTTTTCCGTTCCTGTATTAGAAGGTCTGATTGCCTCAAAAGAGCATACGGTTACAGCAGTTGTGACACAGCCGGATAAGGCGAGAGGACGCAGCGGAAAACTGGTTTTTACTCCGGTGAAAGAAGTGGCAGTTGAAAATGACATTCCAGTCTATACACCGGCGCGTGTAAAAGATGCGGAATTTGTGGAGCAGCTTCGAAAGATTCCATGCGATGTTATTGTAGTTGTTGCATTTGGACAGCTTTTATCCAAAGAGATTTTAGATTATCCAAAGTATGGCTGTATTAATGTTCATGCGTCATTACTTCCGCGCTGGCGCGGTGCGGCACCGATGCAGTGGGCAATCCTTGAAGGGGATGAAAAGACCGGTGTAACGACGATGCAGATGGCAGAAGGACTTGATACCGGTGATATGCTGTTAAAAGCAGAAACGGTGATTGAAAAAGAGGATACAGCAGAAACGATTCATGATAGGCTTTCGGAAATGGGAAAAGACCTTTTGTTAGAAACTTTGGAGAAAGTGGAAAAAGGTGAGATTGTACCACAAAAGCAGGATGACAGTTTAAGCTGCTATGCGAAAATGCTCAAAAAAGATATGGGTAAAATTGACATGAATTGGGATGCTGCGAAAGTGGAACGATATATTCGTGGAATGAATTCATGGCCGAGTGCGTATACCACATTCCGGGGAAAAACATTAAAACTCTGGCGTGCGAACGTGCTTGCTGAAAATACGGGAGAAAAACCGGGTACTGTTGTGGATGTATTAAAAAATAGTTTCATCGTTCAGACCGGTGACGGCTGTCTGGAATTTTTGGAAGTGCAGTTAGAGGGAAAAAAACGAATGGATGCCGGAAGTTTCTTGCGCGGTGTAAAAATAGAAAAGGGTGATTGTTTATGTTAGGTTACGGATATGGAAGTCCCTTTTATATGTTCTGGGACCCAACATATGTATTGATTTTAATTGGTGTTGTTTTATCGCTGCTTGCTTCTGCGATGGTTCGGAGAAATTTTGCAAGGTACAGTGTGGTAAGAAGTGCGTCCGGTCTTACAGGGGCTCAGGTAGCACAGCGCATTTTATCCTATGCGGGAATTAACGATGTGACGGTATGCCATATTAGTGGAAATCTGACGGACCATTATAATCCGAGAACGAAGCAGATCGGGCTTTCGGATTCTGTGTATGGCAGCAATTCAGTAGCGGCAATTGCGGTGGCGGCACATGAGTGCGGACATGTGATACAGCATGCCAATTCGTATGTACCATTATCCATTCGTACCGTATTAGTTCCGGTTGCAAATTTTGGTTCCGGAGTTTCGTGGTTTTTCATTCTTGCCGGCATTTTGTTTAGTATGCCGGTGTTAATTACGGCAGGAATTGTTTTTTTTAGTGCAGCAGTATTGTTTCAGGTTGTGACCCTTCCGGTTGAGTTTAATGCATCGAGACGTGCACTTGTGATTTTACAGGATACGGGAATTCTTGGAACAATGGAAACCGATGGCGCAAAAAAGGTTCTGCGTGCGGCGGCACTGACCTATGTGGCTTCTGCGGCTGCTGCAATTTTACAGTTGTTAAGACTGATTTTATTATTTGGAAGGAACAATCGTGACTGATGAGATTACAGGCATATGAAGTTGTTTATCAAACGATGGAAAAGGGGGAGCACAGCGACTCTGTTTTCCACCGGATTGTGGAACAGAATGATTTTTTGACGAGAGACAAACGATTTTTGAAACGTCTTTCTTACGGAACAATTGAGCGCAGTGTTGAACTAGATGCAATTCTGAATCAATTTGCAAAGATTCAGGTCTTAAAAATGACAGCACCGGTTCGCACGGTTCTTCGCATGGCACTCTATGAAATCCGCTATATGGAGAAAGTGCCGGAGGCAGTGAGCTGTCACGAGGCAGTGGAACTTTTAAAAAAGAAAGAAGGACAAAAACATACTGCTTTTGTAAATGGTGTGCTTAGGACAATACTGAGAAACGGGGATTCAATTTCTTTGAAACCGTGGGAAAGTTTATCTCTGCCACGAGATTTATATGACCATTTATGTGAACAGTACGGCAAAAAAACAACAAAAAAAATCGGTATGGCTTTTTTGGAGAATACAAAGGACATTACGTTACATATTGATACGTCTAAATGGACGAAAAAAATGTTTTGCGAGGAACTAAGGAAAGCCGGTGTCGCTGTCAAAAAAGCCTATTATATGGATGATACGGTGATTATTTCCGGTGTGGAAGATATAAAAAAAATACCGGGTTACGAAGAAGGGGTGTTTTTTGTACAGGATGAAAGCTCGATGCTCCCGGTTTTGTGTGCCGGAATCCGGCCGGGGGATAAAGTTGTGGATGTGTGCAGTGCACCCGGCGGGAAAGCAATGCATGCGCTTTTATGCTTAAAGGGTGAGGGATCTTTGAGTGCCAGAGATAAAACGGTATCAAAGGTTAAAAAAATTGAGGAAAATTTTGGACGCCTAAAGTTCCAAAATGTCTCCTGTAAAGTGTGGGATGCGACAAAGAGTGATGAAGCATTTTTTTCGCAGGCAGATGTTGTTCTCTGCGATGTGCCATGTTCCGGAATTGGAATTATCGGACGCAAACCGGAAATCAAATACCATGCATTGCAACATGCCAAAGAGCTTGTTCCAATTCAGCGAAAGATTGTAGAAAACGCTGAGAAAATGGTAAAGCCGGGAGGTGTCCTAATATACAGTACATGCACAGTGAATCAGGCAGAAAACGAAGAAAATGTTCGCTATTTTGTAGAACACTTAGGATTAAAACTCGAGTCGTTAAATTCTTTTTTGCCACCGATATTATGTAACCGCATGACGGCAGAAGGGATGCTTACGATGATACCGGGACTTCAGCGAAGTGATGGATTTTTCGTGGCGAGACTGCGGAAAACAGATAGATAACAGAGAGGAAACAGATGGATATTCGGAGCATGAATTTAGAGGAAATGGAAGCACTTGCCATTTCTCTTGGAGAAAAAGCATTCCGTGGAAAACAATTGTTTCAGTGGGTGCATGAAAAACAGGCAGATGATTTTGATGAAATGACGAATCTGAGTGCTGCCTTTCGGGAAAAATTAAAAGAGAATTACTGCATATCCGGTGTGAGACAGGTGGAAAAACAGGTGTCGAAAAAAGAAGATACGGCAAAGTATTTATTTGCACTGGAAGATGACCATGTAATCGAAAGCGTGTGGATGAAGTATCATCATGGCAACAGCGTGTGTATTTCGTCGCAGGTGGGATGCCGGATGGGATGTACATTCTGTGCGTCTACACTTACCGGACTCACGAGGAATCTGACTGCCGGGGAAATGCTCTCACAGATTTATCAAATTCAGAAAGATACAAAAGAGAGAGTATCGAATATCATTGTGATGGGAATGGGCGAGCCCCTTGATAATTATGAGGAACTTCTACGTTTTATAAAACTGGTTTCCTGTGAGAAAGGAATTGGAATCAGCCAGCGTAATATTACCGTATCAACGTGTGGTTTGGTGGATAAAATCAGAATGCTTGCGGATGAAAAACTGCAGATTACGTTAGCAATCAGCCTGCATGCACCAAATGATGAAATCAGGCGTCAGACGATGCCGATAGCCAATCGTTATACCATTGGTGAAATCATACAGGCTTGCAAATATTATTTTGACAAAACCGGGCGCCGTATTACGTTTGAATACAGTATGATTCGCGGTGTGAACGATAAGGAAGAGCACGCAAAGGAACTGGCAGGCAGACTCTCCGGTTTAAATTGTCACATTAATTTAATTCCGTTAAATGAAGTGAAAGAGAGAAATTGTTACCGCTCAACGAAGGAGGATATTGAGAAGTTCAAATCAATTCTTGAAAAATATAGAAAAACTGTTACAATAAGAAGAGAGATGGGGAGCGATATTGATGCTGCCTGTGGTCAGTTACGAAAGAAATTTCTGACGAAGAATGGTAGAAACTAGAGGAGGTCAGACAGTGGATACATTTTCTATGACAGATATGGGACTTCTTAGAAACAGCAATCAGGATAGTGTTTTCTGTGAAGAGAATCCCATTGGCAGATTTCCGAATCTGTTTCTTGTTGCAGATGGTATGGGGGGACATAAGGCAGGAGATTTAGCTTCCAGATTATGCATTGCAGAGATGGTTAAGCAGATACAGAGTTCGACAGCAAGGACTCCGGTTAGTGCTTTTGAACAAGCGATTGAAGCGGCAAATCAGAAGGTTTACCAGTGTGCGAAAGAAGATTTCGACCTTGCCGGCATGGGAACTACGGTGGTTGGTGCCATGGTAGAAGATGATGTTGCCTATATTGCAAATATTGGGGACTCACGTTTTTATCGTCTGCATGAACATTTGGAGCAGATTACTGTGGACCATTCGCTTGTAGAGGAGATGGTTCAGTCAGGTGAAATCCAAAAGGAAGAGATGCGGACCCATCCAAATAAGAATATTATTACAAGAGCACTGGGGACGGATGATACCGTCAGACCGGATTGTTTTGAGGTGAAAGTAGAGCCGGGGGATGTACTATTACTGTGCTCGGATGGACTGACAAATATGGTTGAAGACAGCCAGATAGAGAAGATTGTAAAAGAAAATAAAGAAGATATGAAACTGGCAGGGGAAAAATTGGTTCAACAGGCGAACGAAGCCGGTGGCAAAGATAACATCAGCGTGATTTTAGTTCGACTGTAAAGGAGTGAAAGAATGATTAATATTGGTGCAGTAATTAGTGGAAGATATGAAATAATTGAAAAAATCGGAACCGGCGGTATGGCAGATGTATATCGTGCCAAAGACCATCGGTTAAATCGCTATGTGGCGGTCAAAATATTAAAAAATGAGTATAGCGAGGATGCGAAATTTGTTACAAAATTCCGTCAGGAGGCACAGGCAATTGCGTGTTTATCCCATCCGAATATTGTAGGAGTCTATGATGTCGGACAGGAACAGGATATGCACTATATTGTGATGGAATTTGTAGACGGCATTACTTTGAAAAAATACATTGAGCAGAAGGGCAAACTCTCGGTGAGAGAGGCAGTTGGAATCGGACTCCAGATTGCAAATGGTTTGGAGGCTGCGCATGCCAATCATATTATTCACCGTGATATTAAACCTCAGAATATTTTGATTTCGAAAGATGGTACGGCAAAGGTAAGTGACTTTGGAATTGCCAAAGCAGCAAGTTCGAATACAATTACAGCAAATGCCATGGGCTCGGTACATTACATTTCTCCGGAACAGGCTAGGGGAGGATTCAGTGATGAGAAGAGTGATATCTATTCACTTGGTGTATCGATGTATGAGATGTTAAGCGGTTCTCTTCCGTTTACCGGTGAGAGTGCAGTGGCAATTGCCTTAGCACATATTCAGGAAGAGGCGACTCCGTTAGATGCCATTGATGCGACAATTCCACACGGACTTAGTAATATTGTTGCAAAATGTATGCAGAAGAAAACGGAACTTCGCTATCCAACGGTGATGGATTTAATTGCGGATTTGAAGATGTTTTTACAGGATCCGACCGGTGAGTACGGTGTGATTCGTAATTTGTATGAAAATGCAGATACCATCTTTATTCCGAGTAATGACGTGAATTCGTTAAAGGCAGCTTCTACGAAACAGGCATTAGATGAAAAGGCGGAAGAAGAGGCAGACGAAGAATCAAACGGTGAAGTTGACCCCAAATTAGAGAAGGCATTGATTATCGGAAGTATAACCGTTGCCATTATTATTGGTGTAATTATTATTTATCTGTTAGGTCGATTTGTAGGTTTCTGGGGAGGAAGTTCGTCCTCTAGTGAAGCGACACCGGAGCCGACTTCACAAACGACACAGGCAAGTAAAGAGCCGGCCAGCACACCGGAGAGCACTAAAACACAGGTTCCACAGATTAAAGGTCTAACACAGGAACAGGCACAGAGCATGTTAGACAGTGCAGGATTGGATTATAAATTTGAAACAGCAGAGTCGACAGAAGTTGAGCCGGGACAGGTCATTAGCACAACACCTGCCATTGGTTCGGAAGTATCAGAGGGCGATACCATTACTGTTTATCTGCGTGAGTCCCAGTTACCTAGTGTCTGGGGCATGACACCGGATGGAGCAGAGTCAGCAATTAAAGCAGCCGGATTTGTGCCAAAACGCGGTGCAGATGTATACAGTGATAAGACCGAAGAAGGAAAAGTTGTATACACGAGTCCGAAACAGGGAGAGAGTGCGGCAGCCGGTTCTACGATTACCTATTATGTAAGTAAAGGTGCACAGACAGTAAGTGTTCCGGATTTGTTAGGCAAGACAAAGAGCCAGGCAAAGACAGCACTTCAAAAAGTTGGTTTAAAATTAGGTACAATAACAAGTATTTACTCAGACAATTTTGATAAGAATAAGATTTGTGTACAGAGTAAAGCAAGTGGTAAAAAGGTGAAAAAGGGAACCTCGGTGAATGTTACAATCAGCCTTGGACCGGAAAAAACCTATACCTATAAGATGTCGGGGACAATTCGCATTGATAGTCCGTTTGATTACGAGACTGACCCGGCAGCAACGATTAAAATTGTTTTAAATCAGGATGGTCAGACAAAGACTATTTTGAACCGCAGTTTGACACATATGGATTTTCCATTGTCACTTTCCGGCGATGAAGTCACCGGCTTTAGCGGCTCTCAGGGCGAACTGATTGTATACAAGGATTCCAAGCGTGTGGATTCCTACAACGTAACCTTTAAGAAAGTTGCGGATTAATGAGAGGGAAAATCGTAAAAGGAATTGCCGGATTTTATTATGTCTGGTGTGAAGATGACAAACTGTATGAATGTAAGGCAAAAGGAAGTTTCCGAAAAGAGGGAATTAAACCTTTAGTTGGAGATAATGTTACGGTTTGTGTGCTGGATGAAGAGAAGCATCTTGGAAATCTGGAGGAGATTTTACCGAGAAAAAATGAGTTGATTCGTCCGGCGGTGGCAAACGTTGATCAGGCACTTATCGTTTTTGCGATGGCAAATCCGATGCCGAATCTTAATCTGCTAGACCGTTTTTTGCTTATGATGGAATGGCAGAATGTAGAGACCATTATCTGTTTCAGTAAACAGGATATGGTGTCTGAGGAGGAAGAAAAGCATTTTTTATCAATTTATGAAAAATGCGCAAATGAGGTATTGACAATCAGCAATACCGAAAATATGGGAATTGATAAAGTAAAACAATGTCTGGAAGGGAAAACAACGGTTTTGGCCGGGCCGTCCGGCGTGGGAAAGTCCAGCCTTTTAAACCGTTTATGCCCGCAGGCGGCTTCTGTGACCGGTTCTGTAAGTGAAAAAATCGGCAGAGGCCGGCATACCACAAGACATTCTGAAATTTATTCTCTGGGGAATCAGACGTTTTTGTTTGATACTCCGGGATTTAGTTCCTTAAAGCCGCCGGAGGTGGAGAAAGAGGAACTGCGAAGGTATTTTACCGAATTTCTGCCCTATGAGGGGCAGTGCAAATATTGGGGTTGTACTCACATTCATGAACCTGGCTGCATGGTAAAAGAGGCCAGGGAACGAGGTGAAATCGGTGAGACTCGTTATGAGAACTACGTGCAGATATTTAACGAGCTTGCTGAATGCGAACGACGAGGGAATTGGAGGAATAAGAAATGACATACAAATTGTCACCATCAATTCTGGCGGCGGACATTACTTGTTTAGGTCAGGAAGTGAAGACCGCGCAAAGCGCCGGAGCAGACTATATTCATATTGATGTAATGGACGGGGTGTTTGTACCAAACTTGTCATTTGGTACAACAATAGTAAGAGGGCTTCGTGAGTGTACGGACCTGTTTTTTGATGTGCATTTAATGATTGTAAATCCGATTAAGCATGTGGAGCGGTTTGCGGGAATTGGTGCGGATGGAATCACGGTTCATGCAGAAGCCTGTGATGACTTGGAAGCAACAATTGACGAGATACGTCGATGTGGTGCCAAAGCGGCGGTGGCACTTGGCCCGGATACGGATATTGATGTGGTTCTTCCGTTTTTGGACAAGTTATCCATGGTTTTGGTTATGACAGTATATCCGGGGTATGGTGGACAAAAAATTGTCACAAGAACATTTTCAAAGATTGCAAAGCTTCGCTCAATTATTGATGAGAGAAATCTTTCTGTTGATATCGAAGTTGATGGCGGCGTCAATCTCCAGAATATTGAGGAGATTAAACAGGCGGGGGCTAATGTATTTGTTGCCGGTACAAAAATATTTAAAGGCAATGTTCTGGAGAATATTAGGAACTTTAAAGAATTGTTGAAGTAAATACAAAATAAGGAATACACAGGCTGTAAATGTGTCAATGTGAATTGACGTCGTTTACAGCCTTTATTATTATTCCTGTTGATAAATGTTATCATCAACCTGCTTGCGATAATAGAAAAATATGTCATAATAGTTAGTGATGACTAACTAAGAAAGAGATTGTTGCATGAAAGGAGTAATTATGTCAAATCAGGAGAGTAAGTTTTTGGAGATTGTGGACTTAAAGAAAGGATTCGGAAGCGGAGAGACCAGACAGGAGGTACTTCGTGGAATGAATTTTTCCGTTGCCAAAGGGGAGTTCTGTGTATTGTTAGGACCATCCGGTTCAGGAAAGTCTACTTTGTTAAATATTATTGGGGGAATTGATTCTGCCGATTCAGGCTATATTGCAATTCATGGTGATAAATTAGAGAATTTAGGGGAAAAAGAATTAACCCAGTACCGCAGAAAACATTTGGGATATGTATTTCAGATGTATAATTTGATTGCCAATCTGAATGTGAAAGAGAATATTGAAGTAGGAGCTTATTTGTCTGATGATTCTTTGGATATTGATGACCTTTTACATACACTGGGGCTGTATGAGCACCGCTATAAACTGCCAAATCAGCTTTCTGGTGGTCAGCAGCAGAGAGTTTCAATTGGACGTGCGATTGTAAAAAATCCGGATATTTTGCTTTGCGATGAGCCAACTGGAGCACTTGATTACAACACGTCAAAAGAAATTTTGAAATTGATTGAAGATGTAAACAAAAAATATGGAAATACCGTCATTATGGTAACTCATAATGAGGCAATCCGTCATATGGCAGACCATGTGATTAAGCTGCGTGATGGAAGTGTAAGACACAATGATATCAATGAGCAGAAAATTTCGGCAATGGATTTGGAATGGTAGGAGGATGAATGGAATGAAGAAAAACAAGACGAAAAATCCATTAATTAAACGTGTGCCGAGAGAATTAAAAGGGGATTGGAGTAAATATCTCTTAGTCAGTCTGTTTATGATTTTTGTAATTGGCTTTATCGCCGGTATGTATGTGGCAAATGAGAGTATGTTGACAGCTGCAACCGAGAATATGAAAAAGTCGATTTGCGAAGATGGACATTTTGAACTTTCACAAAAAGCAAAAAAAGGGACTTTTGATTCGCTTTCTGCTACGATTTACGAGGATTTTTATTACAATTTAGATGAGGATAAAGATGGAGATGGAAAGAAAGAGGGAACCATCCGTATTTTTCAAAAAAATGATGAGGTCAATCTGGCAAGTGTTTTAGATGGAAGACTTCCGGAAAATAAAAATGAAATTGCGATTGACCGTATGCATGCGGACAATGCAGGAATTAAGGTTGGCGATACGATTAGCACCGGTGGTGAGAAATATGAAGTTTCAGGTCTGATTGCGTATGTCAATTATGCGACGCTGCATGAAAAAAGCACAGATTTGATGTTTGATGCCATAACATTTGATGTGGCAATGGTGACAAAAGAGGGATGGGAACGGTTAAATGGTACCTGCCATTATAACTACGCATGGCGTTATGATAAAAGACCGGCAGATGATGTAGATGAGAAAGAAATGTCGGACGATTTTCTGGATGATTTATATAAAGAGGTGATTACTTCCGGCAATCAGGTGGAGGATTATACACCGGCTTATGCAAATCCGGCAATTACCTTTGCAACAGACGATATGGGTTCGGATTTAGCAATGGGCGGCGTGATTTTGGATGTGCTCATTGTGATTATTGCCTTTATTTTTGCCGTGACAATTAGTAATACGATTAAGAAAGAGTCAATGACAGTTGGTACGCTTCGTGCATCCGGTTACACAAAAGGAGAGCTTGTAAGGCATTATCTGGCGGCTCCTATCATTGTGACATTTGTGTCTGCAATTATTGGTAATATTTTAGGCTACACGGTGTTTAAAGAATTAGTTGTCAATATGTATTACAGTAACTACAGTCTGCCAACGTACGTGACTTTATGGAATCCGGATGCATTTATAAAGACAACGATTATTCCGGTTGTCCTTATGTTTGTTATTAATTTATTGATTCTTATGCGGATGCTGCGTCATACACCATTGCAGTTTTTACGCTGTGATTTGAAAAAGAACAAACGAAAGAAAGCAATGCGTCTGCCGAAATGGAACTTTTTGAGCCGTTTTCGTCTGCGTATTATTTTCCAGAACATACCAAACTATTTAATTTTGTTTGTGGGAATTGCCTTTATTTCTATTATGTTAGCAATGGCAATCGGAATGCCGTCTACCTTACAGTATTACAAAGATAATACAAAGGATATGATGATTGCTGATTATCAGTATGTACTGAAAAGTTATAAAGATGAAACGGGCAAAGAAATTACAACGAAAAATTCAGACGCAGAAAAATTCAGTATGGATTCTCTGCTGTATAAGACGGATGCCATGGATGAGGAGGTATCCGTATACGGTGTAGAAGATACGAGTAAGTATATTTCTCTGCCGGATGCAAAGAATTTAAAAGAGAAAGAAGTTTACATTTCTAAGCCGTTTAGAGATAAGTATGATGTCGCTGTTGGAGATACGGTTACACTCAATGCGAAATACGAGAAAAAGAAATATTCATTCAAAGTAAAAGGATTTTTTGAACACTCGCAGAGTATTGCGGTCTTTATGCCGATTGAGCAGTATCGGACGGCATTTGACAAAGATGATGATGCATTTGATGGATTTTTTACAAATACCAAAATAAAAGATGTGAAAAAGGATTATATTGCAACGGTGATTACGGAGAGAGAGATTACGAAGATGAGTAACCAGCTTGATCATACGATGGGATCTTATATGCTGTACTTCCAGTTCTTATGTGTGGTTTTGTCGGCCGTACTGATTTATTTGTTGACAAAAATCATCATTGAGAAAAATGAGGTAGCGATATCTATGACAAAAATTCTCGGTTATACAGACGGAGAAATAGCAAAATTATATCTTCTTGCAACAACGATTGTTGTGATCATTTGTGCGGCACTGAGTGTTTTGGTTGGAACCCTTGTGATGCGGAGTGTATGGACGGTTATGCTGCAAAGCATGAGCGGATGGTTCACTTTTATTATGGGACCTTTGGATTATTTCAAGATGTTTGCGTTTATTTTTGTTGGATATTTGGTTGTCATGCTCTTTGACTTTAGAAGAATCCGAAAGATTCCTCTTGATGAAGCATTAAAGAGAGTGGAGTAAAAAGAATAGTTTTCTTGCTGATAAAAATTATCAATAAGAAAAAACGGGGTGGACATTTCTTGAAAGAGGACTATAATATTTTTCAAGAAATGGATAAAACGGAGGTGTCGTTAAGATGAAATTATTGAAAAAAATTAACGGAAAACATACGGGATTATTTGCAGCAGGTCTGCTCCTTGGTACAGCAGGAGTGAAAATTCTTTCCAGCAAAGACGCAAAGAATGTATATACAAAATGTACCGCTGCTGTTCTCCGTGCAAAAGAATCTGTTATGAAGACGGTTACGACGGTTCAGGAAAATGCTGGTGACATTTATGCAGAAGCACAGCAGATTAATGAAGATCGTAAAGCACAGGAAACTTCATATGCAGATGAAAGTCAGACAGAAGAATAAGATACTTATCAAAAAACACCTGTCGGTTTGTACGGGTGTTTTTTGTATATCTGAGAGGTGATAGATATGAAATTTAAAGTTTTGCATAATATGCGTGGCAGAATGCGTATTCATGTAATGACAAATGAAATGACGGATTTGCAGGCGGATAAACTGGAGTATGATTTGGCAGCACAGGATATGATTTTGACTGCTAAAGTTTATGAGAGAACAAGTGATGTAGTAATTACCTATGCAGGAGAAAGACAGCTCCTTCTCTCTTATCTGCAAACTTACTATTATAGACGGAAGGTAGAAGAAGATGAGACACTTGCCCGCTCCGGCCGTGCGATGAACCGGAAATATTGGGACAAATTAGTAAACCGTGTTGTGCTTCGTATGGGAAGTAAACTTTTTGTTCCGGCTCCGATACGAACCGGACTTGTTTTGGTAAAATCGCTTTCTTACATTAAGAAGGCTCTGTCTTGTGTAGGTAGGAGAAAGATTGAAGTTCCGCTGCTTGATGGTATCGCGATTACAACGTCAATTGTAAGAGGCGATTATGGAACGGCAGGTTCTGTTATGTTCCTTCTTGATTTAGGAGAAATCATGGAGGAGTGGACTCACAAAAAATCAGTGGATGATTTGGCAAAGAAAATGTCATTAAATGTAAGTAAAGTATGGCTTAATGTGGATGGTAGAGAGGTTCTTACGGATGTTTCGAAGATAGAGACAGGTGATTGTGTGACCGTGCATATGGGAAATGTCATTCCGCTTGATGGCGTAATCAAAGAAGGAGAGGGCATGGTGAATCAGGCCTCTCTTACCGGCGAGGCAATTCCGGTTGCGAAGAAACCGGGAGGTTATGTTTATGCCGGAACGGTGCTTGAAGAGGGAGAACTTCTGATTGAGGTTAAAGAGAATTCCGGCACAACAAAATATGAAAAAATTGTTGCCATGATAGAGGAAACGGAAAAATTAAAATCAACGGTAGAAAGCCGGGCAGAGCATCTGGCAGACCGTTTGGTTCCGTATACATTGGCAGGAACCAGTCTTGTTTACCTTTTGACGAGAAATGTTACCAAAGCACTTTCTGTACTGATGGTGGATTTTTCCTGTGCGCTGAAATTATCTATGCCGATTTCTGTTTTGTCAGCAATGCGCGAAGCTCAGTCACATGGCATTACCGTCAAAGGTGGAAAGTTCTTAGAGGCTATAGCAGAGGCAGATACAATTGTGTTTGATAAGACAGGAACGATTACAAAAGCACAGCCGGTTGTATCCGATGTGATTTCGTTCTGTGATGAAGAACCGGATGAACTTTTAAGAATTGCCGCATGCTTAGAGGAACATTTTCCTCATTCTATGGCAAAAGCTGTTGTACGCGCGGCGATGGACAAAGGACTTGTTCACGAAGAAAATCATTCCAAAGTGGAATATATCGTAGCACATGGTATTTCTTCACGGATTCAGGACAAGAAAGTAATCATCGGAAGTTATCATTTTGTATTTGAAGATGAACAATGTGTGATTCCACAGGGAAAAGAAGAATTGTTTGAATCCCTTTCGGGTGAATGTTCACATTTGTATCTGGCGATTGATGGTGTTTTAGCTGCTGTCATTGCGATTACGGATCCAATCCGCGAGGAGGCACCGCAGGTTGTTTCCATGCTTCGCAAGTGCGGGCTTTCTAAAATTGTTATGATGACAGGAGACAGCGAGCGGACTGCGAAAGTGGTTGCGGCTAAAGTTGGCGTTGATGAATATTATTCGGAAGTACTTCCGGAAGACAAAGCGTCATATGTGGAAAAAGAACATCAGGCTGGATGTAAAGTTATCATGATTGGAGACGGTGTAAACGATTCGCCGGCACTTTCTGCAGCAGATGTCGGAATTGCAATTTGTGATGGTGCAGAGATGGCACGGGAGATTGCTGACATTACCATTGCAGGCGACAATCTGGAAGAACTAGTTACCTTAAAACGGTTAAGCAATGCGTTAGTAAAGAGGATTCATGGAAATTACCGACAGATTGTTGGCTTTAATACCGGATTGATTTTGTGTGGGATTGGTGGTGTTATGCAGCCGGCAACGTCAGCGCTTTTACATAATACATCAACCTTGGCAATCAGCGTTAAGAGCATGAAAGATTTGCTTAACGAAAAGGATGAAAAATAAGACATATAACCTTTGGGTTTATACGGCATGAACAAAAGGAGACTTCTTTTGGGACTTCACTTAGGGATTTTCTGAAAAACGATTATTTTTGAGCGAAGCCTTCAAACGGAAACGAAAACAACCGACTACACAAGAGTAGAAATGCTCCTGCGTAGTCGGTTTTTCTTTGTCACTATTATGTGGTTTATTAACTTGTTGTGCAGTAGGTGAGAAGATCAATTTGACGCGTGAAAATATAATATGATATAATTATCTTGTTTTTGTAATATCAACTAATTTTTACGACCAGGAGGAACGAAAAATAATGAGAAGAAAAAAACAACTGACTGCTTGTCTGCTCGCTTTTGCTTTGTTGCTTGGCATGATACCTGCAAGTGAGGTATCAGCGGCAAAGAAAGTCAGCCTAAGCAATAAAAAATTGACTGTCACAAAGGGAAAGAGTAAAACGCTCAAGGTCAAGAACACAAAGAAAAAGGTAAAGTGGAAAATCCTGTCTGGGAAGAAGTACATCTCCTTAAAGAAAAAGGGTAAAGTAGCGGTATCTGTTAAAGGCAAGAAAAAGGGAACTGCAAAAGTACAGGCAATGGTGGGGAAGAAAAAATTGACGTGTAAAGTTACCGTTAAGAATGTGAAAACTTCCAAAACAACACCTGCACCGCCTGTCACAACAACACCATCTGCAACACCCCTTGCAAATTCTACCAATGATGCAGAAGCATTAAAAAATTTGATTGCTGAACAGAAAAAACAAGGTGCGTCGAGCGAGCTTAGTGAAGATATACAAAATAGCAAGCAATATACTTGGAAAAATGGTAGATTAGTAGGAATAGACTGGAGAAAAGTTGAACTTAAAGGAGAATTAAGTACAGAAAAATTTTCGGCATTACATTACTTATATTGTAACAATAACCAGTTGAGTAGTCTGGATGTGACAAAGAACACAAAATTACTTGATGATGCTATTCGGTGCGATGCAAATGTTGTCATTATCAGAAATAATAATTAACCAACCGAAAAGACCAGCTAGTTATAGTCAATACCTAAAATCGAAAAAGTATAATAATATAAAAAAAGCAGCTAAATACACCTATACATATTAGGAGAAAGAATATCCATGAAAAAAGTTAAAATGATCTCAATGATATTAATTTTCTGTATGTTATGTTCAGCTTGTGGGGGGACTTCGGAAGAAGTTGCCCCCATTCATACCGATAATACAGAAACAAACAAGCTTGCCCCCTATCTGAGTATTACCCGGTCGTTTTATTCAGAGGAATCTGAATCAGGGATGAGCAGCAAATGCTTTATTTATGATATTGAAGAAAAGAAACTGGAACAAAAAGGAACGGTGTCATATACTTCTTCACATCCACTTACTCTGTATTCAACCAGAAATGATAAGATATACTATTCGGCCTTTAGCGGAAAAGGGAAAGGAAACCAAATTTATTTAGATAATAATGGAACCGGAGAAAAAAAGACGAATCAGTTTTGTGATTTTAATTATTTGATCCAGTGCGGGGAACAATATTTTATGGCAGCTGAATTGCTACACCATTACTGTATTGAACCAATTGTTTGTGATGCGGAGTTTCAGAATTGCAGCCGCGTTATGTTCGATAAGAAAGATGACCGTTTCACATGGATGGTAAGTACGGTTCCAAAGGAAAATAAAATAGTTTTCTCTCATTATTCAGACAATGAAATGAGAGAAGCAGATGACGTAGAAGGTGGTAATGCACCTTCTAAAATTGCCATGCTCGATTTGGAGACAAAAAAGACAGAAACTGTTTATGAAACGAAATATTATATAGACGGAATAGCGTGTGAGGGAAAAAAGCTGATATTAAGTTGTGCACCAAATGGAGTTACTACCAGACAGAAACATAAAATCTATGAGGTAAATTTAGATACAAAAAAGAGTGTAAGACTGAAACTGCCTTTTTATATAATGGATCAAATGGCTCTCTATGACAATATTCTGTATTTCTTAGGATGGAAGGGGGATACAAGGGGCATATATGCTTACAATCTTACTACAAAAGAATATGACGTTATTATGGAAGAAGTAGAAGATGAATTTATCAATGGATTTTCATTAAATTATTAATCTGAAAAAATTTATTTTTTATGGATTAGGTTATGCCATTGAGCGTGTCCTTGCCAGAACACACTCAGGCATAAAAGGATTCCTTTTGAAAAAAGAGCAATCACAACAACTGACACTGGCTGAATGCTTTGCTGGATTGGGTTTCAAGTGATAGCGGTTTGAAAAATGGGGAAACTCAAAGCTGTGTAAAAATGTTATGACTGATTAAAACTTAAGTGTGAATAAAATGCTTACGATACGAGGAGGGTGTTTCCTGCATGAGCTGTAGGAAGGCACGATTGTAATAGCTGATGTTGTTGTACCCACAAAGGGTTGCAATTTCAGCTATTTTTTTGTTGCTCTGGGTCAGATATTCACAACTTTTTGTAATTCGTTTCCGGTTAATATACTGGAAAGGCGTAAATCCGGTAAAATCTTTAAACAGGCGGCAAAAATGTCCCTCACTAAGTCCTGCATTATGGGAAAGAATCTTCAGGGATATATTTTCCATATAGTGATTCGATATGAAATCAACACATTCCCGTAGCTGCGGATATGTTTGGTGGCAGGAATGGTTCATTTGTATTTGTGCCATATGGTGATTGTACAGGAGTTGCCAAATAATAAGAAGGTTGCCACGCAATATAAGTTCACAATCTTCAATTTGGGTGTTAGATTGTATAAAAATATTTTTTAAAAGTTCCAGAATATGGAATTGCCATTCCTCAGAAGAATGAATCGGGAGCATACAATTGGAAGCACTGTATAAAACTGGATAAAAGTAATGTTCGCAATAAGATGGAGTTATATCCATAATCATTTTGAGAGAGAAAACAATCGCATAAAAGGAACAATCTTCTGTTGGATCACCCATACGTTTTGCGCTGTGGAGTAGGTTTGGTGGGATAAAAATGGCATCGCCTGCCTGCAAAGTAAATTTAGCATCTTCAATCTGGAACTGTACATTTCCTTGCTCAAGGTAGAAAAATTCCATCTCGGAATGGCAGTGGAGGTATAAGGCAGATGTCATGTTTGGGTAAACAACTGTATGGTGTAGGGAAAAAGGACGGGATTGAGTCTGGTGTAAAATTTGCTCAATCAGATAAGAAGATTTGTCTGGTTGCATAGGTATCACATCCTTTCAGGTTTTTATTTGTTTCAATATTATGAAGTTAAATGTCTTTTGTGTAAGCATAATGGCACTTAGACCGTTTACTCCTAATATCATATTACCATAATATCAAAATAGTGTAAATATATGATAATATAGTTAAAGAAATTGCTGATATAAAGCAATATAATATTAGTATAAGAAAGAGAATCCAGTGGAGGTGCACGAAATGGGAAAAATTACAATTTTAAAGGATAAACTGATTTTTGAGCGACGGGATGAACTGACAGTGATAGAGGCATATGGAGAAAACTGCCTTCGCTGCCGTTCTACAAAAAATTCAAAGCTTCTTGATGAAAATTGGACATTATTGCCACCGGCCAGTGAGAGTGAATGTTTTGTAGAAGGAGATGAAAAAGTGGCAACAATCCGTAATGGAATGGTATCTGCTACCATTGAAGCAGGACAGCCATGGTATGGGGGAATTATTTCCTATTATCGGAAAGACAGGCAAATTCTTCATACAAAGTTTGAAGGGGAATATACGGGAAGAAATGTACATACTGAGGGAGATCATTATCAGATTAAAGTTATTTTTGATGCAAATGAAGGGGAACATTTTTACGGTCTCGGACAAGAACAGGAGAATCAGTTCGATCGGAAAGGAAGCACCTGTAATTTGCAGCATTATAATACAAAGTCAGCAGTTCCGGTTGTATATTCTTCATTTGGATATGGATTTTTATGGAACAACCCGGCACCGGGACGGTGTGAAACAACAAACAATCATACGATGTGGGTGGCAGATAGTGCCTATCAGGCTGATTATTTGATTTATGCAGGTGAAACTCCCGCGGATGTGTTGAAAATATATTGCGATTTGACGGGATATGCCCCGAAGTTTCCAGAGTGGGCAGCCGGATTCTGGCAGAGCAAGCTTCGGTATGAGAGTCAGGAGGATTTGTTGGAAGTTGCCAGAGAATATAAAAAGAGAGGAATTCCGATAACAGCTATTGTTATTGATTATTTTCACTGGACAGAGCAGGGAGAATGGAAATTCGATCCGGAGTATTGGCCGGATCCGGCGGCAATGTGCAGGGAATTGAAAGAAATGAAAATTGAACCGGTTGTATCAATTTGGCCTACGATTAACCCAAAGAGTGAAAACTACGAGGAGATGAATGAAGCGAACATGCTCGTGCGCACGGAAAACGGGCAGTATGGGACATTTGAATTTTACGGACAGCAGACATTTATTGATGTAACACATCCGAAAACAGGAAGTTTTGTATGGGACAAAGTAAAAGAAAATTACTATAAATATGGAATTCGCACATTTTGGCTGGATGAGGCAGAGCCTGAAGTGCATCCGCAGCAATATTCGAATTTGAAATTCTATGCTGGAAATGGCGCACAAAGTGCAATGTTATATCCTTATTATTACAGTAAAATGTTTTATGAAGGGCTTAAATCTGAAGGTGAGACGGATATTATCCTGCTCACTCGTGCCGCTTATCCGGGAACGCAGAAATTTGGCTCTCTTGTATGGAATGGGGATATTATGTCAACGTTTGAAGCACTTCGTATGAGTGTAAAAACAGGACTTTCTATGGCAATGAGCGGTATCCCATGGTGGAATAGTGATATTGGCGGATTTCTTGTGGGTGATATTGAAAGCGATTATTTCAAGGAACTTGTTGTGCGATGGGCACAATTTGGGGTATTTAGTCCGGTTATGCGCCTTCACGGTTCACGGCTGCGAACAAAAAATCAAAAGGACCGCCATCCGGATGTGAAAGAAAGAAGCGGCGGTGACAACGAAATATGGAGTTTTGGAGAAGAAAACTACAAAATATTAAAAGGACTGGTCGAACTGCGTGAACGATTACGCCCTTATATCTGCCACTATATGGATTTGGCTTCGGAGACGGGTGCTCCCATTATGCGTCCAATGTTTTTTGATTATTACGAAGATGAAGTTTGTTATACACTGGAGGATCAGTATATGTTTGGGGAAGACATATTATTTGCTCCAATTTCGGCTCAGGGGCAGACTGGGCGTGAAGTGTATCTTCCGGAAGGAAGCTGGATTGATGTCAATACAAAGGAGGTGTATGAAGGGAAAAAATGGGTGACCTGTACGGCACAATTACATCAGTTTATTGCATTTGTAAGAGAAGGAAGTAATGTAATCAATGTATTTTAAGAAACGAAGGAGGGTTTTGAAATGAAAATGAAAAAATATTTATGTGCATCATCTCTTTTCTAGTGCTGGCGGGGATGTGGCTGTTTTTAAAGCAATACACGAAAAAGGAACCTGCATAAAAACAGGTTCCTTAAATGAGGGAAAATCCCTGTCGAAGAATGGAAGTCCAGTTACTTTTCTGATAGAGAAATCGGACTATGATTACAGTCTGCTTTTCTTCATCAATTATATAAAAGGCAAGATAATTATTGATTATCACAAAACGAATGCCCCAGCTTGCAAGAACCGGATCATCTACCAGACGGAACTTCTGTGGCAGGTCTGCTAATGAGCCTATCTGTTCAGTCACAGCATCTAACAGATTATTTGCGGCATTAGGATTTTTGAGGGCAAATTCGATGTAATCCGCAGCACGCATAATATCGTGTTCTGCGGTGGAAGTGATATGAACTTGATAGCTCATCGACTGCGGCGGCTCCTGATATCAGCCATAGCTTCGGAAAATGGTCTGGTATTGCCTGTGGCTATATCGTCCATTCCTTCCTTGAGTTGGCTGTAAAGTTCAAAGCGGCTGGTCATTTCTTCGTAGGCTTCAATGCTCATAACAGCAAGATCACCTTTTCCATTCTTCGTAATGAAAACTGGTTCAGGATAATTATGACAAAATGTAGAAATTTCATTGTAATTATTCCGTAAATCAGCACTTGATTTGATTGTTGGCATAAAAACACCTCCTTGCTTTATAACAAAATTATACATAAATTTTGTTATAGCGTCAATGATATATTAATAGAGAATGATTAATTCTTATCTCAAGAGTACTTTTATTAAATCATGCATATTTTGCCTGTATGGTAATTTGGTGTTATATACTTGATGGATGAGGAGATGGAGACGGCGATTATGACACAAGTTAAGTTTGTATCTTTATGGACAAAGAAAATTTAATATGATATAGTATAAGATGTTTGTTGGTTTTCTTTATGTGTAAGAAAACTTGTATGTGGAAAAAAGGAATGGAAAGGAACTTGATAGCATGAAACTCGGAATCGTGGGGCTTCCCAACGTAGGAAAAAGTACATTATTTAATTCATTAACAAAAGCAGGAGCAGAATCGGCAAACTACCCATTTTGTACGATTGACCCAAATGTCGGAGTCGTACCGGTGCCGGATGAAAGACTGGATGTATTGACTAAGATGCATGAGTCGAAGAAGACTGTACCGGCAGTTATTGAATTTGTAGATATTGCAGGATTAGTAAAAGGAGCATCCAAGGGAGAAGGATTAGGAAACCAGTTCTTGTCAAATATTCGAGAGGTGGATGCCATTGTACATGTTGTCCGCTGCTTTGAAGATACGAATATTGTTCATGTAGACGGAAGCATTGATCCGCTGCGTGATATTGAGACAATTAATCTGGAACTTATTTTCTCGGATGTTGAAATCTTAGACCGCCGTATTGCCAAGACAGCACGCGGTGCGAACAATGATAAGAAACTTGCCAAAGAAGTAGAAATGATGAAGCGTTTGAAAGATTTTTTGGAAGAAGGACATTTGGCAAAGAATTTTGAACTTTTGGATGAAGAGGAAGAAGAGTGGTTTAAGGAATATAATCTTTTGACAGCAAAACCAGTTATTTATGCGGCAAATGTATCAGAAGATGATTTGGCAGACGATGGTGCATCCAATGAACAGGTAGCAAAGGTGCGCGAGTTTGCAAAAGAGGAAAAATCAGAAGTGTTTGTTATCTGTGCGCAGATTGAGCAGGAGATTGCGGAACTGGATGACGATGAGAAGAAGATGTTTTTGGAGGATTTGGGACTTACTGAGTCCGGTCTTGAGAAACTGATTCGTGCCAGCTACCGCATTCTTGGTTTGATTAGTTTTTTGACAACCGGTCCGGATGAGACGCGTGCATGGACGATTACAGAAGGAACGAAGGCACCGCAGGCGGCAGGTAAAATTCATACGGATTTTGAACGCGGATTCATTCGTGCGGAAGTGGTAAGCTATGATAATCTGGTAGAGTACAATGGATATAACGGAGCAAAAGAAAAAGGTCTTGTGCGCTCCGAAGGAAAAGAGTATGTTGTACAGGATGGCGATGTTGTATTGTTTCGCTTTAATGTATAAAATCGATTATAAAATGAAAGAGGGGTATTTGGGATGAGTCAAGGGGCAGATATTGCATTTCCACATTTGGGAATTACCATTGGACATTTGCCAAAAGGAATTACCATCGGTGGATTCACGATTGCTTTTTATGGTATTATCATTGCCTGTGGTATGCTTGCCGGGCTTATGCTGGCGAGATGGCAGGCAAAGAGAACCGGGCAGGAGCCGGATGTTTACTCCGATTATGCGATTTGGGGAATTATTTTTGCGATTATCGGAGCACGCTTATATTATGTAGCGTTTAGCTGGGATGCCTATAAGAACAATTTATTGCAGATTTTTAACACACGAGGCGGCGGACTTGCGATTTATGGTGGTGTAATTGCTGCTGTACTTACTGCAATTATCTATTGTAAAAAGAAAAAATACAGTTTCTTTTTGTTTGCCGATACGGCTGTGCCGGGACTGGTGCTTGGACAGATTATCGGACGGTTTGGTAATTTTATGAACCGGGAGGCATTTGGAGAATATACGGATTCGTTGTTTGCCATGCGCCTAAAGGTTAGTGATGTCACATCGGCAAATATTACTTCTACGATGAGAGAGCATATCAGCATACAAGATGGCATTCGTTATATTCAGGTGCATCCGACGTTCTTGTATGAAGCGGCATGGAATGTGCTAGTACTGACGGCAATGCTTCTTTATACGAAGAAAAAGAAATTCGATGGAGAGATTTTTCTCATTTATCTCATCGGATATGGTCTTGGCAGAGCATGGATTGAGGGACTGCGTACCGACCAGTTACAGATTGGAACAACCGGAATTGCTGTATCACAGGTATTTTCGGCGGTTCTTGTAGTGGCTGGCGTGGTTGTCTGGATTTATCGGATGAGACGGTTGAAAAAGAAAGAAAAATAACAAAACCAGGAAAAAGGTCCTGTTTGTCTACGATATAAAGTAGATAAGCGGGGCCTTTTTTTGCGTGCAAACAGGAAAAAAATTGGAATTAGGCTTGCCAATTCCCACTAAGTGGTGTATTATTAATGTAAAAGTGGTGAGAAGTGGAGTAAAGTGTCACGAAGTGGTAAATTTTATGCTTTATGTGGCAGGTTCACAAAGCCATGATGGGAAGTTGGTGAAGCACGATGTTTATGGGAACGTATGAGCATGGCCTTGACGCGAAAGGACGTGTGATTATTCCGGCGAAATTAAGAGAAGACTTAGGGGAGTCTTTTGTTGTGACGCTTGGATTAGACGGTTGTCTGTTTGCGTATCCAATGAACGAATGGGAGGGTTTCATCGAAAAATTAAAAGAACTTCCCGGCACGAAAGAGGCCAGAATGCTTCAGAGACATTTCTTAGCAAATGCGGCACCATGTGAACTGGACAAGCAGGGACGTGCTTTGATACCGGCAAAATTACGTGAATATGCCGGACTTGCCAAAGAAACCGTTTTTGTCGGCGTCCTTTCTAAAATTGAAATTTGGAGTAAAGAGCGCTGGAATGAAAATGATGATTATGACAACATCGATGACATTGCCGAACATATGTCAGAGTTTGGCCTTAGTTTTTAGTCGGTGCAGGCAAGGAGGCAGTTATGGAATTTAAGCATGTGTCGGTTCTGTTAGAAGAAACCATAGACAGTCTGAATATTTGTCCGGATGGAATCTATGTAGATGGTACAACCGGTGGCGGCGGCCATTCGTATGAAATTGCAAAGCGATTAGGAGACAAGGGGCGTTTAATCTGCATCGACCAGGATGCGGAGGCACTTGCTGCGGCGCGCGTGCGGCTGGCACCTTTTGAAGAAAAGATAACTTTTGTAAAAAGCAACTACGTACATATGAAAGAAGTGCTTTCGGAGTTGTCGATACCAAAGGTAAACGGTATTGTTTTAGACTTAGGTGTTTCTTCTTATCAATTAGACAATGCCGAGAGGGGATTTTCTTATCGGGAAGATGCACCACTTGATATGCGGATGGATAGAGAGCAGAGTGTAACTGCCAAAGACATTGTAAATGAATACCCGGAATCCGAACTTTTCCGCATTATTAAAGAATATGGCGAGGAACGATTTGCAAGAAGTATTGCAAGAAATATTTGCAGACAAAGAAAAGAAAAACCGATTGAGACGACCTTGGAATTAGTCGATTTAATACGCACTTCTATGCCGGCGAAAGCAAGAAACGGAAAAAGCCATCCGGCAAAGAGAACATTTCAGGCAATCCGAATTGAATGCAACCGCGAATTGGATGTGTTAAGACAGGCGCTTGACGACATGGTTGATTTGCTTTGTGATGGAGGAAGACTTAGCATCATCACCTTTCACTCATTGGAAGACCGCATGGTAAAGACAAGCTTTAAGAAACAGGAAAATCCATGTACCTGCCCGCCGGATTTCCCGGTTTGTGTCTGTGGAAAGAAACCAAAAGGAAAAGTTGTTACAAGGAAACCGATTCTTCCATCAGAAGAGGAATTAGAACGAAATACACGCTCAAAAAGTGCGAAATTAAGAGTGTTTGAAAAAATAGAAAGTTAGGAGGAAGTTACATGGCAACACGGAGAACGCCATACGTATATGGAAGTGCGGCACCGAACATTGAGGTAATGCCGCGCAGGGAGGATGATTACGAGAGAAGGAGACAGACAAGACCCGTCTCCAGACCAAGACCAAAACGGAAGGCAAAAATTGATAAAGTTGCCGTGTTATTGACAGCACTTACTTTTTTTGTTGTAATGGCTGCCGGTATCTTTTATCTGCGTTTGCAATTTCAGTCTACCTATTTGAATAAAAGTGTGGTAAAATTGCAAAGTGAAGTAGTTGAAATGGAAAAGAAAAATGCAACTGCCGAGAAAGAATTGGACGACTCGGTTGATTTGACTGCTATTTATAACAAAGCAACGAAACAGCTTGGCATGGTGGCAGCAAGTGAAAACCAGATGGATACTTATGAGAGCCGGAAGAGTACGCAGGTTCGCACTCATGGGGATATTCCGGCAGAATAATTGTGAAAAGCACAACCGGAATGGAGAGTAAGATATGGCTACACAGTATAATCAAGGACAATACTCCTATCGAAGACGCAGAAGAAGAGGAAAGCCGAAACGTTTTAGCAGAAAAATGTGTATTACGGTATTTCTCGTCTTTTGCGTTTGTTTGTTTACTTTTGGGGTGTTGTTGTTTAAGATTTACCGCATCAACAGTAAGGATGGAGACCGTTACCGCAAAGAGGCACTTTCGCAGCAGTCATATACAAATACGGTGTTGAATTACCAGCGCGGTGATGTTAAGGACCGTAACAATACTACATTGGCAGTCAGCGTGCGCAAATATGATTTGGTGTTAGAGCCACGGACACTTGGCAAAGATGAAAAGAAAAAACAGGCAACAGTAGATGCAATTGCAAAAACATTTGGCGTGGCATCGTCTGTTGTGGAAGAAGTAATTCAGAAAAAGCCAAACTCGATGTACGAGCATATTGACGGTTTAAAGGAACTGCCTGCAAAAAAGGTGGACAAGTTCAAAAAGCAGATAAAAAAAGAACGTTTAGAGGGCGTTTGGTTTGAGGAAGTGTACAAAAGAAATTATCCGCTGAAAACCGTTGGTGCAAGTATTATTGGTTTTATGAATTCAAATAATCAGGGAACTTACGGTGTGGAAGAACAGTACAATTCCGTTTTGAATGGAACGACAGGGAGAGAGTATGGTTATTTTGATTCCAATATGAATTTACAGCGAACCATTAAAGAAGCAAAAGACGGCAATTCGGTTGTTCTCACGATTGATGCCAATGTGCAGAAAATTATAGAGGATGAAATTGCGGATTTCCAAAAGAACGGAACCGGTGCGAAGACGATTGCGATGATGGTCATGAATCCGAAAAATGGAGAAATTCTTGCTATGGCATCCAACTCCACATTCGATTTGAATGACCCACAGAATCTGGCGTCCATGTATTCGGAACAGAAGATTGCAGCGATGACAGACAAAGAGAAAAACGAAAATCTTCTGTCTATGTGGTCGAATTTTTGCGTTGGCTCTGCCTATGAGCCGGGTTCTACATTTAAGCCGTTTACAATTGCTGCGGCGTTAGATGAAAATATTATCTCCGGAAAATCCACATTTCAGTGTAACGGTGTAAAGAAAGTGGCTGACAGAGAAATTCACTGCAGCAACCGAAATGGACATGGCATGCTTGATTTGCGTCATGCTCTGATGGAATCCTGCAATGCAGCCCTTATGGATATCGGACTTGGATTGGGACGAAATAAATTTAGTAAATATAACAAATTGTATGGATTTGGACAGCGCACCGGTGTAGATCTGCCGGGTGAAACTTCCGGTTTGATTCACACGAAAGAAGAATTGAATCCGGTAGAATTAGCGACAAGTAGTTTTGGACAGACGCAGACGGTTACGATGGTTCAGATGCTCAGTGGTTTTTCATCCCTGATTAATGGCGGAAATTATTATCAGCCGCATTTGGTAAAAGAAATTCAGAACAGTAACGGTGATGTGGTAAAAACGATTGATCCGGTTGTTGTGAAACGAACAACGAGTGAGGATACCAGTTCGAAATTAAGAAGTTACTTAAAATCAACGGTAGAAGAAGGAACTGCGGCACCGGCACAGGTAAAAGGATATTCCATTGGCGGAAAGACCGGTACGGCGGAAAAACGACCGGTATCGGCAAAGAAGTACTTAGTTTCCTTTATTGGCTGTGAGCCGGCAGAAGACCCGGAAGTGGCTTATTATGTGATTATTGATGAGCCTCATGTAAAAGACCAGGCGCACTCTACCTATGCGACCGAATTTTCGTCGAAGGTGATGAAACGTGTTCTTCCGTTTTTGGGACAATATGCTTCTTCGTCTCAAATAAAGCAGGATGCGAAACAAGAATAGGAATGATGAAGGGGCATATCTGAGCTCTCCATACAATACACTGTAATAATGAGAAAATCGGGAGCTTGTTTATGGAAAACCGACATCGAACATACCAACGTCAGTCAATGGGGTTGGTATTTTTTCTCTTTGTGCTTGTACTTTTAACACTGCTTGGCAGGCTTTTTTATCTCATGATAGGAAAAGCGGATTATTATGGAGTACAGGCGAAGGAACTTCATGAGCGTGAGCGAAAGATTAAGGCGGAACGAGGAGAAATCAAGGACTGTCACGGCAATGTATTAGCGGCAAATCGGTCCGTATCGACTATATCCGTAATCCATAGTCAGATGAAGGAGCCGGAACGGGTGATAACCCTTTTGTCGAAGGAATTGATGTTAGACGAGAAAGAGGTTCGGAAAAAAGTGGAGAAGGTTTCTCTGCGTGAAAAAATTAAATCGAACGTGGATAAGGAAACTTCGGATCGGATACGAAATTACAAATTGGCGGGTGTTACCGTCGATGAGGACTATAAAAGAGAGTACCGCTATGACTCGCTGGCATCAAAGGTGCTTGGTTTTACCGGCGGTGATAATCAGGGAATTATCGGTTTGGAAGTATCTTATGAAAAATATTTAAAAGGATTGGATGGCTCGATTTTGACAATGACGACCGCTTATGGTACGGAAATTGAAAATGGAGCCGAAGACCGCATTGAGCCGGTGGCAGGCTGGACATTAAATACCAGTCTTGATTTACCGGTGATGGAATACACGGACCAGTTAGCCAATTATCTGCTGAAAAAGAAACAGGCGAAAAGCGTGGATATTATTGTTATGAATCCTCAGAATGGAGAGATTTATGCAATGGCATCGGCACCGGAATTTAACTTAAATGATCCATACCGGATTTCCGGAGATTTGAGTAAAATGTCGGCAAAGGAAAAGAGTGAAAAGAGAAATGCCATGTGGAGGAACTCTTGTGTGTCGGATACTTATGAACCAGGTTCCACATTTAAGATATTGACAACGGCGGCAGCACTCGAAAAAGGTGTTGTGAAGATGACGGACCGTTTTCACTGCCCTGGTTATAAAATAGTGGAGGACAGACGGATACGCTGTCATAAAAAAGGAGGACACGGCAGTGAGACATTTTTAGATGGCATTATGAATTCCTGCAATCCGGTTTTCATTGAAGTGGGCGCAAGAGTCGGTGTATCTGACTTTTTCCGCAAGATGTCAGATTTTGGATTGATGAATCGGACGGGGATTGATGTGCCGGGGGAGGCGTCGACCATTATACATAAAGAAAAAAATGTAGGAGCCGTTGAACTGGCAACGATGTCTTTTGGCCAGTCCTTCCAGCTCTCGCCGATAAGACTTGTAAGCCTTGCAGGTTCCATGATAAACGGAGGGTATTCCATTACACCGCATTTCGGTGTCAGCGCAGTTAGTGCCGATGGCGGTCTTATGAAACATTTTTCATACGGAAAGAAAGAGCGTGTTGTCTCAAAAGAAACTTCGGATTTGATTCGGATGGCACTTGGCAAGGTTGTTTCAGAAGGAACCGGACATAAGGCTTCTGTGAAAGGGTTTTCCGTTGGCGCAAAAACCGGAACAAGTGAGAAACTTCCGCGCGGCAATGGAAAATATATTGCGTCAACCATTGGTTTTGCTCCAGTCGAGAATCCAAAAGTTATTGCACTTGTGCGGATTGATGAACCGCAGGGCCTATACTATGGAGGTACTGTGGCAGCACCGGCAATTGCTGCGCTGTTTGAAAACATTCTCCCTTATTTATGCAAAAACTGATTTGCTGAATAAGTGCTTGCGGTAAGGCTCGTAATGGTATAAAATAGACACGTGCGTTGACGTACTTAATAAGATAAGAAGAGGTGGATATGAATGAATAATCTAAGTCTTAGTGTGTTTATGCCGGTTATAATTTCTTTTTTAATCAGCGTGGTATTTTGCCCGATTTTGATTCCTTTTCTGAGGAAATTAAAGTTTGGACAGACCGAGCGTGAAGAAGGACCACAGTCTCATTTGAAAAAGAATGGAACACCGACAATGGGTGGTCTTGTGATTTTGGCAAGTATTTTGCTGACCTCCTTAATTTATATTGGCAAATTTACGGAAATTCTTCCCGTTTTATTTATGACACTTGGTTTTGGTCTGATTGGTTTTCTGGATGACTACATCAAGGTGGTAAAAAAACGTTCGCTTGGGTTGACTCCTTTGCAGAAGATGGCATTGCAGTTTATTGTGACCGGTGTATTTATTTACTATTACTTCAAAATTGCCGGTTTGGATACATCCATTAAAATTCCGTTTGTAAGCGGAGATGGATTCGTTATGCCAACATGGCTGTTTATCATTTTTGTTTTTATTGTCGTACTTGGTACGGTAAATGGTGTAAACTTTACCGATGGCTTAGATGGTCTGGCATCCGGTGTAACCGTAATTGTAGCAACATTCTTTACGATTGCTGCACTGAGTCTGAATCCATCAATGACACCGATTACAGGAGCCGTGGTAGGAAGTCTTTTGGGATTTTTACTGTTTAACACATATCCCGCGAGAGTTTTCATGGGTGATACCGGTTCGTTAGCCCTTGGTGGTTTTGTGTCCTCCATTGCGCTGATGCTTCATATGCCGTTATTTATTGTGATTATCGGCTTGATTTATCTGGTAGAAGTCCTTTCTGTTATTTTGCAGGTTGGTTATTTTAAACTGACTCACGGAAAGAGAATTTTCAAAATGGCGCCAATTCATCATCATTTTGAGTTGTGCGGTTATTCAGAGACACAGGTTGTAGCAGCATTTAGTATTGTTACAGCATTATTATGTCTGGTTGGTATTATGGCATTGTAATTTACCGGAGAAGGGATGAATAAAATGGATTTAGAGAATCAAAAAGTATTAGTTGCCGGACTAGGAAAAAGTGGCATGGCAGCATATGAACTGCTGAAAAATATGGGCGCCAAGGTCAGTTTATTTGACGGAAAAAAAGATTTGGATGTGTCCGGTTATGACGCACCGGTTTTTCTTGGCAAAATGACAAAAGAGGAACTTGCCGGTTTTGCCTGTGCGGTGTTTAGTCCGGGTGTTCCGTTGGATATTGATTTGGCAAGTGAACTGCGTGAATTAAACATTCCAATCATTGGTGAGATTGAACTTGCTTTTCTCTGTGAAAAAGGAGTTGTGGCAGGAATTACCGGAACAAATGGTAAAACAACGACAACAACGCTTGTTGGTGAGATTATGAAAGCTTACAAAGAAAAAGTTTTTGTTGTCGGAAATATTGGTAATCCGTATACGAAAGAAGTGGAGAAAAGCGCTGCCGATTCGGTTACGGTGGCAGAAATCAGTAGTTTCCAGTTGGAGACGATTGATACGTTCCATCCGGTTGTGAGTGCGGTTTTAAATATTACACCGGACCACTTAAACCGGCATAAAACAATGGAAGAGTACATACGGGTAAAATTATCCATTACGAAAAATCAGACAAAAGAGGATTTGTGTGTACTTAATTATGAGGATGACGTTTTACGTGACAGTGCGAAAGAAATGCCTTGTGAAGTGACATTCTTTAGCAGTAAACAAAAGATTGCAAATGGTTTGTACCAGAATGACAATAAAGATATTGTGGACGCCAAAACAGGTGAGGTTCTGATGAATATGTCGGAGTGCAATCTGCCGGGTGACCACAATTGTGAAAATATTATGGCGGCTATTTTAATCACAAGAAAATTAGGCGTTCCGATGGATACGATTCTTTCTGTTGTAAAGAAATTTCAGGCGGTGGAGCACCGTGTTGAATTTGTCAAAACGGTAAGAGGTGTTGATTATTATAACGATTCGAAAGGAACGAATCCGGATGCTGCGATTAAGGGAATTCAGTCGATGAGCAAACCGACGGTCCTGATTGGCGGCGGCTATGATAAAGGCGGCGAATTCGATGAGTGGATTCAAAGTTTTGGCGGCAGAGTAAAAAAACTTTTGCTTATGGGTGAAACCAAAGATAAAATTGCAAAGACTGCTGAGAAACTTGGATTTACCGATTACGAGTTTGTCGAATCTTTGCAGGAGGCGGTATCACGTGGTGCAGAACTTGCATCCGAAGGTGATGCGGTGCTGTTATCTCCGGCTTGTGCGAGCTGGGATATGTTTGATTCGTATGAGCAGAGAGGAACTTTGTTTAAAGAGTATGTTCGAAATATATAAAGGGAGTCAGGAGGGACTGCTGTGAATAAGAAAAGGGCAAGAGCCAGCAAAACAGAACAGAGTTCATTTGATTACAGTCTGCTGTTGATTACGCTGTGTCTGGTTGGATTTGGTATGCTGATGATTTACAGTGCCAGTTCCTATACGTCGCAGGTAAAATATGGGGATTCTGCTTATTTTCTTAAAAAACAGGCGGTTGGTGTTATTGTCGGTGTCGTGGCGATGTTAATTGTTGCGAAATTTGATTACCGGCTGTTTACGAAACGACTGCCTTTACTGCGGATGCGGTTTGTGACTTTTTTGTATCTGGTTGCCGTTGTCCTTCAATTGGCAGTATTGTTTGTGGGAGCGGAATTAAATGGTGCGAAACGATGGCTGTTTATCGGACCGATTTCCATTCAGCCATCCGAGATAACTAAAATCGTTGTTATTCTGATAACAGCTTATTTAATTCAAAAGAGACCGCAGGATATGAGTAAACCGATTGGAATTATAAGAGTGTTTCTTCCGATTGGATTTTTAGCGGTTTTAGTAGCCATGGAAAACTTAAGTACCGCGATTGTCATTTTTATTATCTGGTTTGGCATGTGCTTTGTTTCGGCAAAGAAAAAATGGTGGTATGTCGGTGTGTTTCTTGCCGCTGCTGCATTGGTGGCGATTTATATATCCTTTGGTGCGGGATTCCGTTCTGACCGTATTGAAGTGTGGCGGAATGTAGAGGGAACCGAAAAAGGATATCAGATTTTACAGGGATTATACGCCATTGCTTCCGGCGGTTTATTTGGAACCGGACTTGGTGAAAGTATGCAGAAACTCGGATTTATTCCGGAATCGCATAACGATATGATTTTTTCTATTATATGTGAGGAACTTGGCATGATTGGTGCCGGAATTGTCATCATGATGTTTGTCATTATGATGTGGCGTATTTTGAATTCTGCCATGACATCACCGGATTTGTTCTCCGGTCTTATCTGCACCGGCGTCATGATTCACATTGCGGCCCAGGTTGTCATTAATATTGCCGTTGTTACGAACTCTATGCCATCAACCGGAATTCCGCTTCCGTTTATTAGTTATGGTGGTACATCAGTCATGATTTTGATGGCGGAAATGGGCCTGGTTCTCGGAATTTCCACAAAATGTAAAAGCACGTAAGGCACGAGCAGGCATACAATAAGTTTGAGAACGTATTGATGTGGTGACTTTATGGCGATTGAAATATGGGGCGGACAATGCGTACATGGAGAAAGCGTGGTACAGGGTAGTAAAAATGCAGCCCTGCCGCTGATTGCGGCTGCGCTTTTATGCGGTGAACAGACGATGCTCACAAATTGTCCCCAAATTCATGATGTAGAAGTGATGCTGTCTCTAGTGGAAGAATTAGGGGGCAGCGTTTTGGTTGAAGGACACCAGGTGATGATTGATTCGCATACGTTCGACAAGACGGTGATTTGTCAGGATGCCGTAAAAGAACTGCGAGCTTCTGTCTTGTTAATGGGGGCATGTCTTGCAAAATTTGGTGAGGTGACAATTTCTTATCCGGGAGGCTGTTCGATTGGAAAGCGTCCGATTGATTTTCACATTCACGCCTTTCAGAAAATGGGAGCAGAGATTGTGGAAGAGGAAGATAAGATGATTTGCCGGTGTATAACACCACTTCATGGTGCACATATTCAACTTCCATTTCCGAGTGTAGGAGCAACGGAAAATATTATTTTAGCGGCTTCTTTGGCAGAGGGAGAGACCATCATTGGAAATGCTGCACGTGAACCGGAAATTGTAGAACTGTGCCGCTTTTTAAAAGTGGCAGGAGCAAAGATTTTTGGTGAGGGAACCAGACGAATCCGAATTGTGGGACAGAAGAAACTCTGCGGTGTTCCGTGGACTGTATGCGGTGACCGGATTGTGTTTTTTACCTTTGCCATGTTAGTGGCGGGCTGCGGCGGCAGTCTTACCTTAAGGTCTGAGGATTTGTTTGGCGAAAAGGAAAGAGAAATCTGGCATTGTCTGGGTGGCGAGGAGACAAGAGAAAAGCACTATGTCCGGTTAGAGAAAAAAAGACCGGCAAAAGCTATTTCTTACGTTGCTACCGGACCATATCCTGCATTTCCTACGGATGACCAGTCATTGCTTCTTCCGGTTTTGGCAAAAGCAAACGGGGTAAGTACGATAGAGGAAAAAGTGTTTGAAAACCGTTTCCGTCTGATTGGGCAGCTTCATAAAATGGGGGCTAACATTGATTTTGTAAGTAACCGTGCAAGAATTATTGGTGTGACAAAGCTTCACGGGGCAAATGTCGTAGCATGGGATTTGCGAAGCGGAGCGGGACTTGTGGTTGCGGCAGCAATGGCAGATGGAAAAACCCGGATTGAGCAGGAAAATCTGATTGAGCGCGGTTATGAAAATTTAGTTTCCCGTGTCAGTGAGATTGGAATCCGGGCAAAAAAATGTTTGTGAGAAAGGATGGCTTCAATGGAAGAACAAAGGAAAAGTCATAAAGGACTGTGGGTAATCGGAGCGGTTGTTGTGATACTCTTATTCTGTGTTTTTTTCTTTCGTGTGAAAAAAGTATCGATTGAGGGAAATACCTATTACAGCAGCCGTGAAATGGAAGAAAAATTCCAGTCAAATATATTTGAGAAAAATATTTTGACATTCTGGCTTATGCAGAAGTTATCGTTAACCCCGGATTTGCCATTTGTACGTGAATATGAAGTGAGTTATCCGTCTACGAATGAGATTCATATTAAACTGTATGAGAAAAGCATTGTGGCAGGAATTGCGTATTCGAACCAGTATATTTACTTTGATAAAGATGGTATTGTACTGCAAAGCTCGGACAAAGCCGTAAAGGGGATTCCTTTGTTTGAGACGAAGAATCTGACGACTTTTACGTTATATTCAAAAGTGCAGATGGAAGATGATTCCCTTTTAAACCAGATTTTAAATTTGGCAAATCTTTTTAAGCACTATAACGTGAACTGGGATAAAGTTGTATTTGACAGTAAGAACGAAGCTTATCTGTACGCCGGTGAAATTCAGGTGTCTCTTGGTAAAAAAGAGAATTATGATGAAGAAATTTCTGCGCTGTCGAGCGTGCTTGCCAAGGTTGAGAAAAACGGACAGACCGGCGAAATTGATTTGAGAAATTATAAAGTTGGCGGTGATGTCATTTTAAAACAGCCCCCAAAATGAATAAGTTGCTATTTTTGTAAATTTGTACTTGATTATTCATGCAAAAAAACGTATTATATAATTATATGTGACTGTGCATAATGATTTCTATTGAATATAGAAGGAGGAACTGTTGTGTTAGAGATTATGACGAGTGAGGCAGAGAATGAAACAGCGAATCTACTTGTAATTGGTGTTGGTGGAGCTGGGAATAATGCCGTGAATCGAATGATAGATGAGGGCATCAAAGGTGTCGAGTTTGTATGTATTAACACGGACAAGCAGGTTTTGAAACGTTGCAAGGCACCGATTTGTATGCAGATTGGGGAAAAACTGACAAAGGGACTTGGTGCCGGAGCAAAGCCTGAAATCGGTGAGAAGGCTGCAGAAGAGAGCCGTGATGAATTAGCTGAGATTGTAAAAGATGCCGATATGGTATTCGTTACCTGCGGTATGGGTGGTGGAACCGGAACCGGTGCAGCACCTGTTGTTGCTAAAATTGCAAAAGATATGGGTAAATTGACGGTAGGTATCGTCACAAAGCCATTTAATTTTGAAGGTAAAATACGTATGAAAAATGCACTCGGTGGAATTGAGAAACTCAAAGAGTGCGTGGATACACTGATTGTAATTCCAAACGATAAACTGCTTGCAATCTGCGACCGCAGAACGACGATGCCGGAGGCATTGAAAAAAGCAGATGAAGTATTACAGCAGGGTGTTCAGGGTATTACCGATTTGATTAACACACCGGCACTGATTAATCTTGACTTTGCCGATGTTGTAACAGTAATGAAAGATAAAGGAATTGCACATATTGGTATCGGTGAAGGTAAGGGCGATGAGAAGTGCATCGATGCTGTGAAACAGGCAATCACCAGTCCGCTTCTGGAGACATCCATTGACGGCGCAACACATGTTATTATTAATGTGTCGGGTGAGGTTAGTCTGATTGAAGCCAATGAGGCTGCTACTTATGTTCAGGAACTGGCAGGAGAAGATGCAACAATTATTTTCGGTGCCATGTACGATGAGACAAGTTCGGATTCTGTTATGATTACAGTAATTGCAACCGGACTTGATCAGGAATCAAAACCTGCTTCCGCTTTCAGTTCCAATTTTGGTGCATCCGGTACACCAAGTTTTTTGAAAAATCGTCAAACGACTCCACAGAAAAGTGGTTTGAGTTTTTTAGATGGATTTAACAGTCAGGCAAAGAAAAGCCCGGTTTCCGGAGTTTCTCCGACAAGAGCCACAGAACGTCAGGCGGTAAAAGAAGAGATGCCGGTAGTGAGCCGTGGAATTGCAAATCCAATGTCAAATGACAAACAGGGAATGGATGATATTAAGATTCCTACATTCCTTACTAATAAGAAACAGGAGGACTAAAAAATGTCAACATTGAAGATGATTGCGACAGTAGCATATATTATTATTTGTATTGCACTCGTAATTGTAGTATTAATGCAGGAAGGTAAAACATCAGGTCTTGGCGCTTTGAGCGGTGCTGCAGACAGTTATTGGTCAAAGAACAAAGGTCGTTCCCAGGAGGGAATGCTTGTTAAAATCACCAGAGTACTTGCCGTATTATTTGTTGTATTATCGGTAGTTCTTTGTACTTCATGGTTAGACTAAAAAAGATTTGTTTGTGAATCAGGCATACGATAACAAAGTAAGACACTTCCTCACAGCAGTTTGAGGAGGTGTTTTGTTTTATCTTTGGAAATAGAGATATGAGGAGAAATAAAATGCAGGAAGAAAGAATGCACGAGCGGGAACACATGATTTTATCTTTTGTGGAAGATGAACATTACCGTCCGATGAAAATAAAAGAAATGGCAGCACTTATGAATGTTCCGAAGAAACAGAGAGGAGAATTTCATGAGGTTCTTGACCGCCTTATTGCAAAAGGGAAAATTGCGATAAACCGCAGGGGGCTTGTCGGACTACCGGAGGAAAATATTGTTGTTGGAGAATTTATGGCAACCCAGAAAGGATTTGGTTTTGTAAGAGTGGAAGGACATAAAGAGGATATTTTTATTCCGGAACCTTATTGCAACCATGCCTTTCATGGTGATTTAGTAAAAGTTCTTTTGAAAAAGAGTGCCGGGATGTCGGGAAGACGGCCGGAAGGTGAAGTAATTCAAATTGTGAAACGTGCCATTCATACAGTTGTTGGAACGTTTCAGAGAAAAGGGAAAATCACATTTGTCCTGCCGGATAATTTGAAATGGAATCAGGATATTTATATTCCAAAGGGAGCAACTTTAGAGGCGGAAAATGGACATAAAGTAGTTGTGGAAATTACGGATTACGGAGATGACAAAAAAAGTCCGGAAGGTTATGTGACACAGATATTAGGTCGTCCAAGCGATCCGGGTGTAGATATTATGTCGATTGTGAAAGGGTTTGGTCTGCTGGATTCATTTTCGGATGAAGTGATGGCACAGGTGGCAAAAATTCCACTTGTTGTGGAGCCGTCTGAGATTGGTGGACGTGTGGATTTAAGAAATCAGGACACTGTCACCATTGACGGGGAAGACGCCAAAGATTTGGATGATGCGATTACACTAAATAAGACAGCAGAGGGCGAGTATGAACTTGGTGTTCACATTGCGGATGTATCCCATTATGTCACGGAACATTCGCCGCTTGATAAAGAAGCACTCAATCGTGGGACAAGTGTTTATTTAGTCGACCGCGTAATACCAATGCTTCCGTTTGCACTTAGCAACGGAATCTGCTCGTTAAATGCGGGTGTTGATCGTCTGGCGTTAAGCTGTATGATGACAATTGATAAAAAGGGACAGGTGAAATCCCATCGTATTGCGGAGACGGTGATTCGTGTGAATGAGCGGATGAGTTATACGGATGTGAATGACATCGTTACCAACCATAAAAAAGAAACCTGCGAGCGATACGAGAAACTTGTGCCGATGTTTGAGTCAATGAAGGAACTGGCTTTGATTCTTCGCAAAAAGAGAAAAAAGAAAGGTTCCATTGACTTTGACTTTCCGGAGTGTAAAATAAAATTAGATGACAAAGGGCATCCGGTTGCTATTGAGCCATACGACAGAAATATTGCAACCAAAATAATTGAAGAATTTATGCTGGCGGCAAATCAGGTTGTGGCAGAAGAATATTTTTGGATGGACATTCCGTTTTTATATCGTACACATGAATATCCGGATGCGGAGAAGATTCAGGATTTAGCGCGCATGACGGCTGGCTTTGGACATCATATCAAACTGAGCCAGGGAGAGATTCATCCGCGGGAAATTCAAAAATTAATTGAGGAAATCGAAGGAACAAAGGAAGAGGCTTTTTTGAGCCGTCTGACTTTGCGGGCGATGAAGCGGGCACAATATACAACGGTAAACACCGGACATTTTGGTCTGGCGACTCAGTATTACTGTCACTTTACTTCGCCAATCCGCCGTTATCCGGATTTGCAGATTCATCGAATTATTAAAGAGAATTTGCGGTATGGACATTCCCCAAAGAGAATTGCCCATTATGAATCCATTTTGCCGGGAGTTGCAAAGCGATGCAGCGACCGTGAGCGTCTTGCTGATGAGGCAGAGCGTGAAGTGGATAAAATGAAAAAGGTAGAATATATGCAGGCTCATATCGGAGAAATGTATGAGGGAATTATCAGTGGTGTCACATCGTGGGGAATTTATGTAGAACTTGACAACACAGTCGAAGGAATGATTCGCCTTGCGGATATGGATGATGACCAGTATGAATATCAGGAGGAAAAGTACCGCGTGATTGGGCATTATTCCGGAAAAGAATATAGTATGGGGCAAACCGTAAAGATTCGTGTGATTGGAGCGGACCGGCTGACCAGAACGATTGATTTTGCGATTGCCGATAATTCGCCAAAAGACAGTGAATAAAGGAGAAAAAAGCATGGGAAAAGAAACACGCAAATTAATTGCAAATAATAAAAAAGCATGGCATGATTATTTTATAGAAGAAAAGTATGAAGCAGGTATAGAACTTGTTGGCACGGAGGTGAAATCCGTCAGACAGGGGCATTGCAGCATTAAGGAGGCATTTATCCGGATTGACAAAAATAATGAAGTGCAGATTTACGGTATGCATATCAATCCGTACGAAAAAGGAAATATCTTTAACAAAGATCCGCTGCGTGTAAGAAAACTTCTGCTTCACAAATATGAGATTCGCAAACTGATTGGAAAGATGAATCAAAAAGGTTATACGTTAGTTCCGCTCAGTGTATATTTTAAGGGAAGTTTGATAAAAGTCGAGATTGCTTTGGCAAAAGGTAAAAAATTATATGACAAACGTCAGGATATTGCTAAAAAAGACCAGCGCCGGGCGGCAGAACGGGAGTTTAAAGTGAAAAATTTATAAAAAATGTTGACATCAAAAAAAAATGAGAGTATATTAGTAGCAGATGGAAAAACCGTTGACCGAGAATAGTAGGTGTCTATGTCGTTTTCAGAGAGTTGCCGGCAGGTGCGAGGCAATAGCCAGTGGACAGTGAATGGACTCGGGAGGGCAGCTTGAAATCAAATCTGAGAGTAGACGCTGACGGAAACCTGGACCGTTATCTACAGGAATGCATGATGGTGCATGATTGAGTGGATTACTTTGTAATCAATGTGGGTGGTACCGCAGGAGAATTTACAGCTCTTGTCCCTATATCCGAAGAAGGATAGGGATAAGAGCTTTTTTATTTCCTAAGATTACTGATTATACTTCTGATTCAATCACACCGTTCCAAAAAGCGATAAATGCTTTAGAATGGAGGTAAGTATGACAACAAAAACGTTAGAAGAAGTGAAAGAACTGGCAAAAGGGTATGATTTAGTACCGATTCAGGAAGAAATTTTTGCCGATTTGGTTACGCCGATTCAGTTGTTAAGAAAAATTGCGGCAGGAAAAAAGAATTATTATCTGTTAGAGAGTGTTGAGGGAGGAGAGAAATGGGGACGGTATTCGTTCCTCGGATATGACCCTGTTATGCGGGTTTCCTGCAGGGAAAATACAGTAACGATAAAACAAAGACAGGAGACAAAAACGGTTGAGACAGACGATTGTTTCCGGATATTAAGAGATATCTTAGCAGAGCATAAAGCTCCTAAGATTGAAGGAATGCCACCATTTGCCGGTGGGTTTGTCGGATATTTTGCCTATGCGATGATTGCTCAGGCGGAAAAGAAACTCTCGGTTAAGAGGGGTGAATTTGAGGATTACGATTTGATGATGTTTGATAAGGTGATTGCCTATGACCATTTGAAACAAAAAATTGTCCTCATTGTAAATGTCCGGGCGGATGGTGATATTGCCGCCAACTATGCAAAGGCAAAAGCGGATATCAAAGGAATGATTGCTTTGATTCGCGATGAGTCGAGGATTCCGGAAGAGCCAATTTATGACAAAGTGAAATTTGAGTGCAATGTCACAGAAGATGAATATACGAAGATTGTTGAAAAGACAAAAGAATATATTTACGATGGTGATATTTTTCAGGCAGTTTTATCAAGACGCTTTTCCAGTGATTATGAGGGAAGTCTGATTCATCCATACCGTGTGCTACGGACAACGAATCCGTCACCATACATGGTATATATGAATTTGGAAGATGTAGAAATCATGAGTACCTCACCGGAAACTTTGGTTCGTTTAGAGAATGGGCGTTTAATCACATTCCCGGTTGCCGGTTCAAGACCGCGAGGAAATGATGAAAAAGAAGATGAAGCACTTGTCGAAGATTTGTTATCCGATGAAAAAGAATTGTCGGAGCACAACATGTTAGTGGATTTGGGAAGAAATGATTTGGGAAGAATCTCTGAGTTTGGTTCGGTGGAAGTGACCAAATACAAAATGATTCACAAGTATTCCAAAATCATGCACATCTGCTCACAGGTGGAAGGCAATATCCGCAAAGATAAAGATGCGCTGGATGCCATCGCTTCCGTATTGCCGGCAGGAACTTTATCGGGAGCACCGAAAATCCGCGCCTGTGAAATTATTGATGAACTGGAAAAAGAACCGCGCGGCATTTACGGTGGAGCGCTTGGCTATATTGATTTCAGTGGAAACTTAGACACCTGCATTGCCATCCGTATGGCAGTGAAAAAGAATGGTAAAGTTTATGTTCAGGCAGGCGGCGGTATCGTGGCAGACAGCAAACCACGGATGGAATACGAAGAGTCAGCCAACAAAGCAAAGGCTGTGATGCTTGCGATTGAAAATGCAAAGGAGGCGCTGAAACCATGATACTTCTAATTGATAATTACGATAGCTTTTCGTATAATCTGGTGCAGTTTTTTGGAACAGTTGAGCCGGATATCAAAGTGGTTCGCAACGATGAATGCACCATTGATGAAATTCGGGCGATGAAGCCAACGCACATTATTTTGTCACCGGGTCCCGGATATCCGAAAGATGCCGGTATCTGTGAGGAAGTAATCGGGCAGTTAAAAGGTGAATTTCCAATTCTTGGTGTGTGTCTTGGACACCAGGCAATTTGTGAAGTGTTTGGCGCTAAAATCTGTCATGCGAAACAGTTAATGCATGGAAAACAAAGTGTGGTAACAATTGATAACGAAAACCCTATTTTTATGGGATTGGACAAACAGATTCCGGTGGCAAGATATCATTCACTGATTGCTGACCTTGCTTCCATGCCGGATGAGTTACAGGTGATTGCCAAAGACGAAAATGATGAAGTCATGGCAGTCTGCCATAAAAAATATCCGGTATACGGACTTCAGTTCCATCCGGAATCAATTCTTACCCCGCAGGGGATGACACTGGTAAATAATTTTTTGAAAATACATTAGATTGGAGTGACAGTTATGATTAAAGCGGCATTACACAAAGTAATTAACAATGAGGATTTAACTTATGAGGAAGCACTTGAGACGATGAAAGAAATTATGACCGGAGAGGCTTCTCAGATTCAGATGGCAGCGTTTTTGACGGCACTTCGTATGAAAGGTGAAACCATTACGGAAATAACGACATGTGCCAAAGGAATGAGAGCCGTGGGAACTCATTTGCAGCCAAAGAAAGAAGTGCTTGAAATTGTCGGAACAGGCGGTGACGAAGTTGGAACCTTTAATATTTCCACAACATCGGCTTTTGTTATTGCAGCAGCGGGAATCCCGGTAGCAAAACACGGAAACCGTAGTGTTTCCAGTAAAAGCGGTGCCGCAGATATTCTTGAAAAATTAGGAGTGAATTTAATGCTTGAGACAGACCGGGCAGAAGAAGTGCTCGAAGAGACGGATATGGCATTTTTGTTCGCACAGAAATATCATTCGGCAATGAAAAATGTCGGACCGGTTCGTAAAGAAATGGGAGAGAGAACGATTTTTAATATTCTTGGACCACTTACGAATCCGGCAAATGCTTCCCGTCAGCTTCTTGGTGTCTATGATAAAGAACTGGTGGAAAAACTGGCAGAAGTTTTAGCAAATCTTGGTGTCACAAGAGGAATGTCGGTATGCGGCAGCGATGGACTTGATGAGATTACGGTAACGGGTCCTACATACTGCTGTGAGATTAAGGATGGAGAACTGACTTCATATGAGATTATACCGGAGCAGTTTGGACTTTCTACGTACCCATTGGCTGAGTTAGTTGGCGGCACACCGGAAGAAAATGCACAGATTACGAAGGATATTCTTTCCGGAACATTAAAAGGCGCAAAACGTGACGTTGTTCTTATGAATGCCGGTATCGGTATTTATCTTGGCTCTGAAAATTTGACGATGGAAGAGGGAATTAAAAAGGCAGAAGAGCTCATTAACAGCGGCAAGGCATATGAGAAGATGGAAGAGTTTGTAAAAGCAACACAGCAATAAAGGAGGACGACATGATACTGGATGAAATTGCAGAAAAAGCAAGAGTGCGTGTAGCAGAATCAAAAAAGAGGATTTCTCCGGATGTGATGGCAGAAAAAGCGAAACAAAAAGCAAAAGCGACAGAGCCGTTTCGCTTTGAAAAAGCACTGGCAAGGGATGGCGTTTCTTTTATCTGCGAAGTGAAAAAGGCGTCACCGTCCAAAGGTGTAATTGCCGAGGATTTTGATTATCTGGCAATAGCCAAAGACTACGAAAAAGCAGGTGCCGATGCAATTTCTGTTTTGACGGAGCCCGATTACTTTTTAGGCAGTATTGATTATCTGGCAGAAATTGCGGAGCACGTACAGACGCCGCTTCTTCGTAAAGATTTTGTCGTGGATGAATACATGATTGATGAGGCAAAGGCGGCAGGAGCCAGTGCTGTATTACTCATTTGTGCTCTGTTAGATGAAGAGACACTGACCCGTTACCACAAGCACTGTGATGAACTGGGATTGTCTGCATTGGTGGAAGCACATGATGAAGAAGAAATTCAGATGGCAGTCCGGGCAGGAGCGAGAATTATTGGTGTAAATAACCGGAACTTAAAAGATTTCACGGTGGATATTCATAACGGAATCCGACTTCGCGAAAAGGTGCCAAAAGAAATCCTTTTTGTGGCAGAAAGCGGTATTAAGACAAGAGAAAATATTGTCGAACTGGAAAAGGGATGTGTCAATGCGGTATTGATTGGTGAGACCTTTATGCGAAGCGAAAACAAAGAACAAATGTTACAACAATTAAAAGGAGAATAGAGATTATGGCAAAAGGAAGATTTGGCATTCACGGTGGACAGTATATACCGGAAACCTTAATGAATGCAGTCATTGAATTGGAAGAAGCATACGAACATTATAAGAAAGATCCAGAATTTATTAAGGAGTTAGATACGCTGCTTCATGAATATGTAGGAAGACCGTCAGGGCTTTACTATGCGGCACATATGACCGAGGATTTGGGCGGTGCGAAAATTTATTTAAAGCGTGAGGACTTAAACCATACCGGTTCCCACAAATTGAATAATGCACTGGGTCAGGCCTTGTTAGCAAAAAAGATGGGAAAGACCCGTCTGATTGCGGAAACCGGTGCCGGCCAGCATGGTGTGGCAACAGCGACTGTAGCAGCACTTCTTGGAATGGAATGTGAAGTTTTCATGGGAAAAGTGGATACAGACAGGCAGGCTTTGAATGTATACCGCATGGAGTTATTAGGTGCGAAAGTACATGCCGTGACCAGCGGTACACAGACATTAAAAGATGCCGTCAACGAAACACTCAGAGAGTGGACAAAACGCATTGAGGATACCCACTATGTAATTGGTTCCGTTATGGGACCGCATCCATTTCCGATGATGGTGCGCGACTTCCAAAGTGTGATTGGACGCGAGATTAAACAGCAGTTAATGGAAAAAGAGGGACGACTTCCGGATGCCGTGCTTGCCTGTGTAGGTGGCGGAAGTAATGCGATGGGTGCATTTTATGAATTCATTCCGGATGAAAGTGTCCGTTTGATTGGATGTGAGGCTGCGGGACGAGGAATCCATACCGCGGAAACAGCAGCGACAATTGCAACCGGAACAATGGGTGTTTTCCACGGCATGAAATCCTATTTCTGTCAGGATGAATACGGACAGATTGCACCGGTTTACTCGATTTCTGCCGGACTTGATTATCCGGGAATCGGACCGGAACACGCTCATTTGTATGACACAAAAAGAGCAGAATATGTACCGATTACCGATGATGAGGCAGTGGAAGCATTTGAGTATTTATCCCGGATTGAAGGAATTATTCCTGCGATTGAGAGTTCTCATGCCTTGGCATATGCAAGAAAATTAGCACCGCAGATGGATAAGGATAAAATAATTGTAGTTAATATCTCCGGACGAGGAGACAAAGATGTGGCAGCGATTGCCAGATACAGGGGGATTGAAATCGATGAATAAGATAGAAGACGCATTCAAAAATAAAAAAGCATTTATACCGTTTGTTACGGCAGGGGACCCATCTCTTGATGTTACCCGTGAATTGATTTTGGCGATGCAGGAAGCTGGCGCTGACTTAATTGAAATCGGAATTCCGTTTTCGGATCCGGTAGCAGAGGGACCGGTCATTCAGGAAGCAGATGACCGTGCTTTATCCGCCGGGGTAACAACGGATAAAATTTTCGATATGGTGGATGATATCGCAGACAAAATCCATGTGCCTATTGTTTTTATGACTTATATTAACCCGATTTATGTATACGGTGTGGAAAAATTTGCAAAACGAGCGAAAGCATGCGGTGCTGCCGGCGTTATTGTACCGGATGTGCCGTTTGAAGAAAAAGAAGAAATCCGTGGCAGTTTTGAAGCAGAAGGACTGGTGGTTATCTCAATGGTGGCACCGACTTCGGCAGACCGTGTGCGGATGATTGCAAAAGAGGCAAAAGGCTTTTTGTACTGTGTTTCCTCACTTGGTGTAACCGGCGTCCGTACGGAAATCGGAACCGCAATTGGAGATTTAATTCAAACAGTGAAAGAAGAGTGTTCCATTCCATGTGCGATTGGTTTTGGAATTTCAACACCGGAACAGGCAGAAGCAATGGCAAAGATATCGGATGGAGCAATTGTTGGCAGTGCAATCGTAAAAATTGTAGCTAAATACGGTAAAAACTGCATTCCTTATGTGAAAGAATATGTGCAGTCTATGAAACAAGCAGTTGAAAGAGCATAAAAGGACACAATAAGGACACTAAAAAATCACTTTTCATACTTCCCATCTTGTGCTATACTGATAAAAGATTATCGTTATCTAAGGAGGAAAGAAAATTGAAGAAGAAATATATCGTAGCAATTTTACTTGGTCTTATGACCTGTATGCTGACCGGATGCTCGACTGACAGTATCCCAAGTTTCCATGCGATGTTATTTGGTGAAGAGGAATATGTATCTCTCGGGTATGACCCGTCGGATTATGTAACTCTTGGCAAATACAAAAACATCGAAGTTGAGAAGAGCGTTTCCGATGGTGATGTTCAGTCCGCACTGGATTCTATGATTGCGGCCGGCGATGAAAAAGAAGTGAAAAGTTCGGATACGCTGGTAAAGAAGAATCAGCTGATTAACTTTGATTATGAAGGAAAAGTGAATGGCAAAGCTTTTGACGGTGGAACTGCTGAGTCACAGTTTTTACGTGTTGGTTCCGGTAAAATGATTGACGGCTTTGAAGATGCTTTAGTTGGTATGAAAGTCGGCGAGAAAAAAGATGCCAAAGTAACCTTCCCGAAAGATTACCGTGAGACATCACTGGCAGGAAAAGAAGCAGTATTTACACTGAAAGTAAATTACATTTACAAAGAAGCAACGGATGCTTTAGTTGCCAAACTGGATTCGACGTATAAGACGAAAACCGTGAAAGCTTTTAAAGAGGCAGCAAAGAAAGAATTAGAGAGCCAGAACGAGCAGCAGATGCTTTCAACGGCGATGAGTAAGATTACGAGCGAAGCAAAGATTAGTAAAGTGCCGGATGAACTCATTAAAAAGATTAAGGCAATTCAGTCAAAATCTTTGGAGAGTCAGGCAACACAGTCAGGAACGGATGTAAGCACACTTCTTGGCATGTATGGTATGACTGAGGACAGCTATTATGAAAGCATTGCTAAAGAAAGACTTTTGGCTGAAGCGGTAGCACAGGCAGAAGGCTATCGTGTGACAAAGCAGGATTTTGAAGATAAAATTGCAGAAATCTGCAAGAGCAATAATATCACAGAAGCCGATTACCGCAAGAATTTCAAATTGGCAACAAGCGATAATGCTTCTTTGGAAGACTACATTGTTTACATGATGAAATACGAATATTTTTCTGATTTAGTACAAAAAACTTTGGTGAAAAAATAAAACCTTAGAATAACTAAGATTCCCCTTGCATATAGTTTAGCAGAAGGCAGATACGAGTGTGTCTCCAGCAATGCAAGGGGGATTTTTTTATGGACAAATACAATGTCTACCAGGATATGAGCCGGCGTACAGGAGGCGAAATCTATCTGGGAATAGTCGGACCGGTTCGCACCGGTAAATCGACTTTTATCAAACGTTTTATGGAGCTTGTTGTGATTCCGGAAATGTCGGATGACAACGAAAAAGTGAGAACAATTGATGAGCTGCCACAGTCGGCAGACGGAAAAACGATTATGACAACAGAACCGAAATTTATTCCAAAAGAGGCGGCAGTGATTCATTTTTCCAATCAGGAAACCGGGAAAATAAGACTGATTGACTGTGTGGGATATTTGGTTCCGGAAGCCGTTGGTGCCATTGAGGAAGAAAAAGAGCGCATGGTAAAAACACCGTGGTCGGAAGAAGAAATTCCTTTTTCAAAGGCGGCAGAAATTGGCACGAGTAAAGTAATCAGGGAACATTCCAATCTGGGATTGATTATTACAACAGATGGTTCTTTTGGTGATATTCCTGCAGTAAACTTTGAAGAGGCACTGCAGAAAACGGTGATGGAGTGCGAAAAAGCAGGAAAGCCTTTTTTGATTCTTGTAAACACAAGTCGTCCGGATTCGCAGGAAACTATACAGTTTACAAAACGGCTGGAGGCACAGTATGGGAAAACCGTGATGGCGGTAAATTGTAAGACAATGGACAGAGAGGATGTGTTTCGTATCATGGAGCAGCTGTTGGCGGATTTCCCGATTACAAGGCTCAATTTCCTGCTTCCTAAGTGGGTTGAATTTTTGCAGCCGGATAACTGGCTGAAACAGGATTTGATTGAAAAGTGCAGAAATGTCATACAGAAGGTGCATACCATGAAGGATATTCAGGACGATTCCATTCAGATGCAGGCACCTTATATCAAAGACGTGTACATCCGCGATAAACAATTGGAAAATGGTGTTGTCGATCTATCGGTGGACTTTGAAGACCGTTATTATTATGAAATTTTGAGTGAAATGGTGGGAACCAATATAGAGGGAGAATACGATTTGATTTCGCTGTTGAAAGAACTATCAGGCATGAGAAACAATTATGAATCTCTTGCGGTTGCCTGCAATCAGGTAAGGGGAAAAGGATATGGCATTGTACCGCCGGAGGAGAAGGAAATCCAGATTGCTGACCCGGAACTGATTCGTCATGGCAATAAATATGGTGTAAAAATCAAAGCAAGCTGCCCGTCCATGCACATCATTCAGGCAAACATTGAGACGGAGATTGCACCGATTGTCGGCAGCGAAGAACAGGCGAAGGATTTGATTGATTACATCAGTCAGAATGCAAAAGAAAATCCGGATGGCATTTTTGATACCAATATTTTCGGAAAAACAATCCGCCAGTTAGTGGATGAAGGAATCCATTCCAAAGTAAACCGCTTGACAGAAGAAAGTCAGGTGAAGTTGCAGGATACCATACAAAAAGTGGTAAACGATTCAAACGGCGGATTAGTCTGCATTATCATATGATAAATTGACAAAGAGCATAAAATCATGGTATTCTTATAAAAGGGAATGATTTGAGGTTCGATGGAAGAATTACATGGGAAGAAGGGGTGTACATGAAACGACAGATTGATGCGGAAATTCAGAAGAAGAATTATGAGAAGGAGTTATTGTTGTGCAAAAAAGCAGGCGGTGATATTGAAAGATATCGCCGTCTTTCTTTTAATGCCCTGCAGTTAGAGCAGATTCGTAAGGGGTTGGAGAGTAAGGTTGATGTTGAACTATTTATGGATCCGGCAAAAAGCTGGCTAGAGATGGAACTAATCCGTACGTCCTTAGAGGCTGGAATTGACATTGAAAAATATATCGAGCAGGGATTTAGCTGGCTGCAGTGTCAGGAAATTGTAAAAGGTGTGGAGGAAAAACTGGATGTAAAAAAATATTTGAATGTGCATTTTCTGGCACCACAGATGAAAGAAATCCGCAAGGGATTAGAGCGGGGCATTGTGGTAGATAGTTACTGTGATACCCGTTATGACTGGTACCAGATGCGGGAAATCCGCAAGGGATTAGAAAGTAAAATGGATATTTCCTGTTATGCGGACCCATCCTACAAATATACGACGATGCGTGCAGTGCGTAAAGGCATGGAAGAGGGAATTTTACTGGCACCTTTTGCTAAACAGGGATATGCCGGAAAACTTTTGTTTGAAATTGGACGTGGTATCCGGATGAACCATGACATTACCCCATATTTGAAAGATGGTTATGATGAGGAACAGTTAAAAGAAATTAATGATGCGTTTGAAGCGGGAGTGAATCTGCTTCCATACATACGAAAAAGTTTTCACGGGGTTCAGCTTCATGAAATTATTCTTGGTTTACAGAAGAATCTGAATGTGGCAGTGTATGCAGACCCGGAGTTAAATTGGTTTCAGATGCGGGAAATCCGGTACGGTTTAGAGCAGGGGCTTGATGTAAAAGTCTATGCAAAACCGTGTTTTTCACAAAAACAGATGGAAATTCTTCGCAAAGGATTACTAGAAGGAATTGATGTTACCGAATTTGCCAAAGAATATTTTGAGCCGGATCAGATGCTTGAGAAAATTGAAAAAATACACCAGAGGGAGCTTCTATTAGATGATGAAGTGGGTAAATTCCTAAGTGAAACAAAAGCAGGAGAAGTAGAACAAGAGGAGGAAGTACCGGAAAAGCAGGAAGATGATTATTTATTGGAATCCTGTGTGTTTGTATCGGAAGATAAGATGCAGGCAAGTATTAATTTTTCACTTGCAAGTGATGTTTTAAAAGAGGAACTTTTGAAAATGGATGTTTCAGATGTTCTAAAACTTCTGAAACACAAGGATGTCAAGCAGGGGATTTTACGGGAGTCAATTATTGCGATGTTAAGAGAAAAACAGTTTGCAAAAGAAGTTGTTGTCGCTAAGGGAAAAGAGCCTATAGATGGTGAAGATGCACACTTTTGCTATTATTTTAAGAAAGAAGTGAATCCAAAGCCAAAGGTACTTGCCGATGGAACTGTGGATTACAAAAATATGGAATTGTTTGAATTTATAAAAAAAGATACCTTGGTTGCAGAATATTTTCCGGCGACAGCGGGGACTTTTGGTTATGATGTAACAGGACAGATGATTAGTCCCAAACATGGAAAAGAGCTTCCGGCACTTCGTGTGATTGGCGTGCGCGTATCGGAAGATAAAAAGAAATATTATGCGGATATTGATGGAATTATTGAGTGGCACGAGGGTGAAAATAAGTTAGAAATACGAAATTTATATACGGTTCCCGGTAATGTCGATGCCGCAACCGGAAACATTCGTTTTAATGGTGATGTAAATATCATGGGGAATGTGACGTCCGGATTTTCTGTGCAGGCGGCTGGAAACATTGTAATTGACGGACACTGTGAAGCGAGCCAGATTGAAGCCGGTGGCGATGTAATTATCCGAAAGGGCTGTCAGGGAAAGGGGCTTGGAAAGATTATCGCAGGAAAAAGTATTGTGGGCCAGTTTTTTGAGTCGGCAGTTCTGACGGCGGGAAAAGATGTGCAAGCAACATATTTGCTGAACTGCCAATTAAAAGCAAACGGAAAACTTCTGGTGGAAGGAAGAAAAGGTGTGATTATTGGTGGCAAAACCTGCGCAAAATTAGGTGTTTCATGTAATGGAATTGGAAATATAGCAGAAATTGCAACCGTTGTCAGTGTGGGAATTGACAAAGAAGATATGACGGCTTATCAGGAACTACAGAAAAAGATTGAGCAGACACAGGCGGAATTGCAGACGTGTGAAAATGGATTGAATAAATTAATGGCGAATCCGGTGCATGATGAAAAAGTTTCGATGATGATACAGCGGCTGACACGAGCAGTATATACGTTAAAGAGCAGCCGTAAGGAGCTTTTTTCAGAGCGGGATGCCCAGATGGAGCAGATGACAAAGCAAAAGGAAGCAAGAATTCAGGTGTCGGGGCGAGTTTATCCGGGTACGCTACTGTTTTTGAATGAGGATCCATTTGCAATTAAGGAAATATACAACAATGTGGAATTTGTAAAACATGATAACCGCATTGATACATTGGCTCATTAGGGGGTGAAGATATGATACAGGGAAAAGATATGTTGTTTAGTTATGTGATTTCTGTTATCGAAAACAGAGATTTTTATGCAGAGTATCATTGTGAAAAAGTGCAGCGTTTTACGAGGATTTTGCTTGAAAAAGTGATTCGGTTCTGTCCCGATTATAAGTTGTCAGAAGGAGATGTTGAGACGATTTGTTTTTCGGCAATGTTACATGATGTCGGAAAAATTGTTATTCCTGATCGGATTTTACATAAGGCAGGAAGACTTGATTTTAATGAATTGGAAATCATGAAAAATCACACGAGAAAGGGCAGACAGATTTTTGAGCGTCTGATGAAACTTACAAGAGAAGACAGTGCGGATTATGCACTGTATAAATGTTGTGCAGAGGTTTGTATGTATCATCACGAGCGCTATGATGGTGATGGCTATCCGCTGGGATTAAAGGGAGACGAAATTCCGATTGCGGCTCAGATTGTAGGGGTGGCTGATGCCTATGATGCGCTTATCAGTGAAAGAATTTACAAGCCGGCATACAAACCGGAAGAAGCATTTGAAATGATTATTGAAGGTGATTGCGGTGTGTTTAATCCGCGTCTGATTGATTTGTTTTCCATGATGCGTATGGAGTTGGAAGAAGTACATGAGGAAATAATGCGAAAGAAAGGTTGACAGATTACATAGATGTTGCTATAATTCTTAACAAATGTAACAATTTTGTAACAATTACAATTTGTAAAGAAGAAGGTAATAAGATGAAGAAATATGGGAAGAAACTTTTTGCACTTGCATTAGCGAGTGGTTTGATTGTAGGCAGTGTATGTTCCGTGCAGGCTGCCATGGTAGGTTCAGAAGAGCAGGTAGAGGGTGCTACCGTATTGCTAGAGCAGTATTGCAGCAATGTGGCAAATGGTACTGTAGATGCAAAGGCATCTGAAGTATTAGTAGCATCGGAGCCAAATGTGACAGCTGTACCGACTGCAGCACCAGTATCAGAACAGACAGCAGATACAGCAAAGGAAACGGACAAGGATACGCATGTAGAACTGAATTTAAATTATTCAAGACTAGGTGTTGCCAATAAAGTGGATACCTATTTGAATGTTAGAAAGAAGCCATCAGAGAGTGGAAAAATAGTAGGAAAGATGACAAAGAATGCCGGATGTCATGTATACCACATCAAAAAAGGCTGGGCTAAGATTGTTTCCGGTAAGGTAAAAGGCTATGTAAAGGCGTCTTATCTGACAACGGATGAGAAAGCAGAAAAACTGGCGACGAAAGTAGGCCGTGAGTGTGTAGAAATCCAGACAGATTCACTTCGTGTACGTGCTCTTCCATCGACTTCTGCTCCGATTTATTCCGTTGTATCGGAAGGTGAGGAGTTTACCATGAAAGAGGGCGAACTAACTTTAGATTATGTGAAAAAAATTGTGAAAAAACAGAAAATATCCAAAGATGCGATTAAGAGAGCCGGCGGATATGAGGCAATGCAGGAACAGTTGAAAGACTTTATCTGCATTTATGTGGATGATGATTATGCATTTGTTGCAAAAGATTTTGTGAAAGAGCAGTATACACTGAAACGTGCGACAAAGGTAAGCACTGTGAAAGCATCTTCATCAAGCGGTGTATCGTCAAGTCAGGCATCGATTGTGGAATATGCAAAACAGTTCTTAGGTAACCGTTATGTTTGGGGAGGCGCAAGTCTTACAAACGGAACAGACTGTTCCGGATTTACAATGAGTCTGTATGCGAAGTATGGACATTCCCTGCCGCATAACGCTGCAGCACAGGCTGGCTGCACAAGAAAAGTTTCGTCACCAAAACCGGGCGATTTGTTCTTCTACAGCAACGGAAGCCGTATTAACCACGTTGCGATGTATATTGGCGGTGGTATGGTAATTCATGCCAGCAACCCTCGTGATGGTATTAAGATTAGTAATGCTTATTATCGTCATCCGGCTAAAATCGGACGAGTTATGAATTAGTTTTATAAAACAGTAAATGTTAAAAGCACAAAGCAAAGGCGTTCGCGCAGTTGTTTTGTGCTTTTTTGTATAAAGGCAGATATTTTTGACGATACTGTCCCTAAGAGCAACGACTGATTGAAAAGAATGGATGGTGGACAACATGAATCGAAAATATATTGTGATATGCAGCTTTTTTGTGGCGTTTTTTGTATTGTCGTTATTGTGTTACGGAAGTTTTGAGTATGCAAAAAAGCAGGAACAGAAGGAACTGGCGCAGCAAAATGCAGCTCAGACAAGCACCAAGCAGGAGCAGCGGGTTACAAGCGAGACAAAATTAGTGATTGAAAAGTGGGAAGAAGAATCCGAAGAACTGGTAAAAGAAGAAAGAGACATGCCACCGGAGTATGCCGGTCTTACAAGGGAAGAACTGGAAAAGCAGCTGACTGTAGAAATTAAAGATAAGTCATGGGAGGAAGAAAAAGAAGGTCTTGTAAAAATTACACTGGAGTCATTTTCGGAGGATAAAATTGTTATTCGCAAGGTATATAACAAATCGAGTGAGCAGGGATATATTTTGCGATTGAAGGATGGCGAAGTGGTTATCTACCGAAAGGACGAGAAAGAACCGTTTGAGAAAACCGGTCTGAAAGAAGAAAATTTATCCAAGCAGGACAAAAAGATTTTGCAGGGCGGATACGCCGTGCGGACAGAAAAAGAGCTGTATTCCGTCCTTGAAAACTTTTCCAGTTAAGGTATAATAGAGAAGATAAAAGGAAGAGACGGAGGATGTCATGAAGACACAGTGTGATGTGATTGTTGTAGGTGGGGGAGCTTCTGGTTTATTATGTGCTGTCATGCTTGCTAGGAAAGGCGTGCAGGTGACAGTTTTAGAAAAGAATCATCGAATTGGTAAAAAACTATCGGCAACCGGAAATGGCAGATGCAATTTTACCAATTTACATATGAATGAGAATTGTTATTATGGAAATTCGAAATTTATTTCTCATCTTTTGACAGAGGTGTCAGCAAAATGCGTGATTGCAGAGTTTGAAAAGTATGGTATTTTGCACCGGGAAAAAGATGGCTATGTTTATCCGCATACGAATCAGGCTGCGACTGTTGTGAATGGGCTGTATCATGCCTGCACACAGTTTGGAGTAATAATTTATGAAGACTGTGAAGTAGAGCAGATTACAAAGAAAAAAGAGTTTCTTGTCCATACATCAAAAGGAGATTTTAATAGTACCTATGTTGTTTTAGCAACCGGAGGAAAAGCAGGGAAAGAGAGCGGAGGAAGTGAAAGCGGTTATTCGCTGGCAGAAAGTTTCCACCATACAGTTACTAAGTTATATCCCGGATTAACCGGTCTTGTATGCGATGGTGTGGTATGGAATAAGACGGCGGGAACGAGGGTTCAGGGAACAATTTCGTTGATGATTGATGGGAAGACGGAGGCTTTTGAAACCGGAGAAATCCAGATTGTAAAAAACGGCGTATCCGGCATCCCGGTTTTTCAAATGTGCCGTATCGCAGCAAAAGCACTGGATGAAAACCGGTTGGTGGAAGGTGTGATTGATTTTGTTCCTTCCCTTTCTAAGGAAGAGGTAAAAAACTGGATTAAGAAACATGGTGTGGAGGGATTGATGCCACAAAAATGGGTGCCGCTTTGCAAACGGGCAAAAAATCCGGTGGAATTTGTAAAAGCTTTCCGGTTTGTAATTCGTGATACCTTTGGCATGGAGCGTGCGCAGGTGACCGCAGGAGGTGTGCCGGTAGAAGAAGTGGTGCAGGATTCCATGGAATCAAAAAAGGAAAAACAGTTGTATCTTTTGGGTGAACTTTTGGATGTGGATGGAATTTGTGGCGGCTATAACCTGCATTTTGCATGGAGTACCGCAATGATAGCAGCAAAACATATTTTGCAGTTGAGGAAGGAGAATGAAAAATAATGCTTCAATTATCTCAGTGTAAATTGTCGTGGCAGGAAGATTCTTTTTCTAAACTGCAAAAAAAGGCAGCTAAACTGCTTGGAATTTCGGTGGAGGATTTTACACAGTTTACAATTGTAAAACGCAGTCTGGATGCTAGAAAAAAGCCGAATCTTTTTGTATTATATACTGTGAGATTTTCGTGCCGCAGGGAATCGGAAGTTCTAAAAAGAAATCGAAAGAATAAAAATTTAACCATTGCCCAAAAAGAACCATCCTTGTGGCGGCAGATAGAAGAAATTAAAAATCCGGAGCGTGTTGTTGTCGTGGGGGCAGGTCCGGCAGGACTTTTTAGTGCCTACTACCTGAGTTTGTGCGGTTATTCCCCGATTGTCATTGAGCGGGGAGCGAAGATGGAAGAGCGTCATGCCGATATTCAGAAATTCTGGCAGGAAGGTGTCTTAAAACCGGATTCTAATGTGGCATTTGGCGAGGGAGGTGCCGGTACATTTTCGGATGGAAAATTAAATACCGGAGTGAAAGACAAAACCGGAAGAAAACAGTTTGTTTTACAGAGTTTTGTGAATTTTGGTGCCCCCGAAGAGATTTTGTATGATGCAAAGCCACATATCGGTACGGATGTTTTGCAGACGGTGATTACGAATATGAGGCTTGCAATGGAACAAAAGGGTTGTGAATTTTTGTTTCACACGAAAATGGTAAAGATTTTAGAAGAAAATGGACGTGTGCGTGGCGTGCTTACACAGAATGGAGAAAAAGAAGAGCCTATTTTGTGTGACCGTGTGATTCTTGCCATCGGACACAGTGCCAGAGATACGTTTGAACTCTTAAAGAAAGAACATATTACGATGTCGCAGAAACCATTTGCCATGGGCGTTCGTGTGCAGCACAGGCAGGAAGATATTGACTGCGCACAGTATGGATTTAATGATGAAAAACTGCCGGCATCGCCGTATAAACTGACGGGAAAGACAACAGATGGAAGAGGTGTCTATTCTTTTTGCATGTGCCCGGGCGGTTATGTAGTAAACGCATCCTCCGAAGAGGGCGGACTTGTCGTGAATGGAATGAGTAATGCTGACAGAGCATCCGGATTTGCAAACAGTGCGATTGTTGTTTCTGTTTCGGAAGAAGATTTTGAAGGAGACGATTGTCTGGCAGGTGTTGCATTGCAGAGAAAGTATGAAAAACTTGCGTATGAACTTGCCGGTGGGGAAATTCCGGTACAGCGCTATGAAGATTTTTGTAACAATCAGCCGACGAAAGCACTTGGAAAAGTTGAGCCGTGTGTTGAGGGAAAATGGCGGTTTTCAAATATCCGCTTAGCGTTGCCAAATTTTATAATCAATGGTATAATTGACGGAATGGGGCAGTTTGCGGAGAAAATTCATGAATTTGACCATCCGGATACATTGTTGCTTGGTTTGGAATCACGCACCTCATCACCGGTTCGTATTGAAAGAGATGAGGATTTTGAAAGTGTTTCTCTGGCAGGCCTTTATCCCTGCGGGGAGGGCGCCGGATATGCCGGAGGAATTATGTCGGCGGCAATGGATGGATTACGGATTGCAATGAAAATACAGGAAAAAAAGAAAGAGGAATCAAATCATGCGTGAGAATTTAAAGGATAAAAAAAGAATTGTATTTAAAGTGGGTTCTTCCACATTGACGCATAAAGAGACAGGAGCACTTGACCTTGTCAAGATGGAGAAATTTGTGCGGATTCTTACCGATTTACATAATCAGGGCAAAGAAATTGTTGTCGTTTCTTCCGGTGCAATTTTGGTAGGAAGAAAGGCACTTGGCAATATGGAAAGACCGACAGAGCGTTCAGTGAAACAGGCTTGCGCAGCGGTTGGACAGTGCCGCCTGATGACAGTGTATCAAAAACTTTTTTCGGAATACAATCAAAATACCGCACAGATTTTGATGACTAAAATTACGATTGCCAATGATATCAGCAGACACAATGCGCAAAATACATTCCGTGAATTATTAAACTTAGGAGTCATTCCGATTGTGAATGAAAATGATACCGTGGCAACCGATGAGATTGATTTAAGTTTTAGTGATAACGATTTTTTGTCTGCGATTGTGGCGGCAATTATTGGCGCAGATTTGCTTGTTTTATTAAGTGATATTGACGGACTGTATACCGATGACCCGAATAAAAATAAGGATGCCAAATTGATTCCTTATGTAGAGCGGATTACGGATGAAATGTTAGGCATGGCAAAAGGACCGTCGACCGATATGGGAACCGGCGGTATGAGTTCTAAAGTCGGAGCGGCAGGTATTGCAAATGACGCCGGAGCGGATATGGTAATTATCAATGGCGATGACATGGAGCACATTAATCAGCTTCTTGCCGGTGAGGAAATTGGTACATTATTTAAGGCTCATAAGACAACACATTTTCATTTGAAAAATTACTTAGACCGATAGAAAATAGGAGAAACAGAATGAATCAGGAAAAAATTAACCGTATCAATGAATTGTATAAAAAGCAGAAGGCAGGGACAATTACGCCGGAGGAAAAAGACGAGCAGTCACTTCTTCGCGCTGAGTATATTGCCGCAGTCCGCAATAATCTGCGAAACACATTAGAGCACACCTCGATTCAGGAGCCTGATGGCACCATTCATAAATTGAGAAAAAAGGAAACACATTGATGACAAAAAAAGAAATGCGAAAAAAGATGCTTTTTCTGCGCGATTCTTTATCCGAAAAGGAGCGTAAAGAGAAAAGCGGAGAGATTGCAAAACGGCTTTTTACTTTGGAAGAATTTCAAAAAGCAGATGTGGTTTTGTCATATCAATCGTTTCGTTCAGAAGTGGAAACGACAGAAATTAATCGGAAAATCCGTGAGAGCGGCAAAGCTCTTTATCTGCCCAAAACGTATGCGGACAGAAAAGAGATGGCATTTTACCGGGTGTATTCGGATGCGGATTTAATACCGGGCTATCAGGGGATTTTGGAGCCGCAGGAAAAAGAGCCCTTTACGGAAAAACTTGTGTCTTTGAAACCGGAGAAAGTTCTGATGTTGATGCCGGGGGCTGCCTTTGATGATAAGGGAAACCGCATTGGCTATGGAGGCGGTTATTATGACCGTTTTTTATCGCAGATGGGGGGATATATTGGAAACCGTTGTATGCTGGCATTTGAAATGCAGCGGGTGAAAGAAGTTGAAGCAGAAGCATGTGATATTCGGGTAAACCGGATTTTGACAGACAGGAGGTAAATCATGGAATCAGCTGAAAAGATGTTAAAAGAGCTTGGAGTGCGGGCAAAAAAAGCGTCCCGTGAGTTAAATAGACTTGGTGTAAAGAGAAAAAATGAGGGGCTCGAAGCGGTAGCGAAAGCACTTATTTTACATCAGGATAAAATCCTTGCTGCAAACGAGAAAGATGTGAAAAAGGCAAAAGAGAATCAGATGAAGGAATCGTTAGTGGACAGACTTTCTTTGACAGAAGAGAGAATCGAGGCAATGGCAGAGGGACTTACCCAAATTGTGGCACTGGAAGACCCGGTTGGCGAGGTGTCGGAGATGAAGACATCACCGCTTGGTATGCAGATTGGACAAAAGAGGGTGCCGCTTGGTGTAATTGGTATTATTTATGAATCCAGACCAAATGTAACAGCGGATGCGTTTGGGCTTTGCTTTAAAACAGGAAATGCTGTGATTCTGCGTGGGGGAAGTGATGCCTTAAATTCAAATCTTGCGATTACAAAAGTGATTGCAGAGGCACTTTCTGCGTGTGATTTACCGGCAGACAGTATTCAGCTTTTGACGGATACTTCCCATGAGACAGCAGAGAAGTTTATGCGTCTGAATGAGTACATTGATGTGCTGATTCCAAGAGGCGGTGCAGGACTTATTAAGACGGTTGTGGAAAAAAGTACCGTACCGGTCATTGAAACCGGAACCGGAAATTGTCATGTGTATGTCGATGAGAGTGCAGACATTGATATGGCAGTAAATATTATTGAAAATGCAAAGACGCAGCGGTATGGTGTGTGTAATGCCTGTGAATCGCTGGTTATACATAAAAAAATTGCAAAGGACGTATTGCCAAAGATTGCTGACCGTTTAGCAGAACATGGTGTGGAAATGCGTGGTGATGAATACTCGATGCAGTGTGATCGTAGAATTATTAAAGCGTCAGAAGAAGATTATGGAACCGAATATTTAGATGCTATTATTTCCATCAAAACGGTAGATTCCCTGGAGGAAGCGATTGAGCACATCAATCACTATAATACCGGACATTCGGAAGCAATTGTCACATCCGACTATCACAATGCGATGACATTTTTGAATGATGTAGACGCAGCGGCGGTTTATGTCAATGCCTCGACAAGATTTACCGATGGTTTTGAGTTTGGTTTTGGCGCGGAAATCGGAATCAGCACCCAGAAACTCCATGCGAGGGGACCAATGGGACTTAAGGCACTGACAACGACTAAATATATTATTTTAGGAGATGGACAAATCAGGCAGTAAAAAAATGAGTTTTTGAGGTGACGTATGAAGATGAGAGGAAATGGCTTGCGGTTAATTCGTGTTTTTTTTCGGCTTGTTTTTGAAATGATACGGAATTATAAGAAGTTGAACAATGACCCGGACCACAATTTCCTAATATGCAAAGAAATTTGTCAAAAGATTGTAGAATCTGCCAAAATTCAATTAGAGATTGTTCAAAAAGAGGCATTTCCAAAATTGGAAAACTTTTTGATTGTGTCAAACCACCGTTGTTTTTTTGATGTGGTTTTTCTACTGGCAGCAATTGAAGATACAATTAGTTTTGTGGCGGCGAAAGAGCTTTGGCATTATCCAATTCTATCCCGTTATTTGGATTCAATTGGGTGTGTGGCACTCGAACGGGGAGCAAAAAAACTGGAAACGATAAAAAGCAATATTGCTTCCATGCATCAGGCACTTGCCAAGGGAAATCTTGTCTTATTTCCGGAGGGAGAATGCAGTTATTATGATGAGCAGATGCATAAGTTCCGAAAGGGCGGTTTTATCGGGCTGGATGCAAAGCAGCCAATCGTTCCGGTTTATATGAAACCGGAGCGGCTCTCAAGTATTGGAAGATGGATTGTCCCAAAGGGGAGAGTGGCTGTTTTTATCGGCTCGTTCTTTACACCGTCCGAGGTTGAAAAAGGAACCCCGACAGCCACCAAAATTGCAGATATGGCAAGAGACGAAATTCTTGCACTCAGACAAATGTCAGAAGGTTGACATTTTGCTACAAAAAAATTATAATTGTGCTATTGAAGACACATTTAGGAGGCTAGTGGCGTGAAATCATATGGATTGAATGAATTAAGAAAAAAATATTTAGAATTCTTTGAAAGTAAAGGACATTTGGCGTTGCCAAGTTTTTCACTTGTGCCGGAAAATGACAAAAGTTTGTTGTTAATTAACGCCGGCATGGCACCGCTGAAACCATATTTTACCGGACAGGAAATTCCTCCGAGAACACGTGTGACAACTTGTCAGAAGTGTATCCGTACCGGAGATATTGAAAATGTAGGAAAGACGGCTAGACATGGTACTTTTTTTGAAATGCTTGGTAACTTCTCTTTTGGTGATTATTTCAAGCATGAGGCGATTGCCTGGTCATGGGAATTTTTGACGAAAGTTTTGGAAATCCCGGAAGACCGTCTGTATCCGTCTGTATATTTAGAAGATGATGAGGCATTTGATATCTGGAATAAGGAAATTGGTGTGGCAAAAGACCGCATTTTCCGTTTTGGAAAAGAAGATAATTTTTGGGAGCATGGTGCCGGTCCTTGTGGTCCTTGTTCTGAGATTTATTACGACCGTGGAGAAAAATACGGCTGTGGAAAGCCAGGTTGTACGGTTGGCTGTGAGTGTGACCGCTACATCGAGATTTGGAATAATGTATTTACCCAGTTTGAAAATGACGGGGAAGGCCACTACACAGAATTGGAAAATAAAAACATTGATACCGGTATGGGATTAGAGCGTCTGGCTACGGTAATGCAGGATGTAGACTCGATTTTTGATGTCGATACCATCAAAGCAATCCGTGATAAGATTTGTGAGTTTGCCGGTGTATCTTATGGAGAGGAATACAAGACAGATGTTTCCATTCGTGTTATTACCGACCATATTCGTTCTGTAACCTTTATGGTTTCCGATGGTATTACGCCATCCAATGAGGGGCGCGGCTATGTGCTTCGAAGACTTCTCCGCCGTGCCGCACGCCATGGAAGACTGCTTGGTATTCAGGGCGAGTTTCTTGCTAAATTAAGCGAGACAGTGATGGCAGAGTCTCACACAGGATATCCGGAATTGTTAGACCGTAAAGATTATATTATTAAGTTAATTACCGTGGAAGAACAGAACTTTAATAAGACCATCGATCAGGGTCTCGCTATTTTGAATACAATGATGGAAGATTTGCAAAAGAGCGGTGAAAAAGTTCTTTCCGGTGAAAATACATTTAAACTGTATGATACCTATGGCTTCCCAATTGATTTGACGATTGAGATTTTAGAGGAAAAAGGATTTTCTGTTGATGAAGATGGTTTCAAAGAGGCGATGGAAAACCAGCGTCAGACGGCACGTGATGCCAGAGAGACAACCAATTACATGGGAAAAGATGTTACGATTTATCAGTCCATTGATGCTTCTGTCGAAAGTAAATTTGTCGGCTATGACCGTTTGATACATGAGTCGAAGGTTACAGTTTTGACAACCAAAGATGCCATTGTTGATGAGCTGAAAGAAGGCGAAGAGGGAACGATTCTTGTAGAAGAGACCCCGATGTATGCCACAATGGGTGGCCAGGTAGCAGATGCCGGTGTGATTGAAGGGGCAGATGGTACATTTGTTGTTGAAGATGTCATCAAACTTCAGGGAACGAAGATTGGACATGTTGGACGTGTGATAAAGGGTGTTATCAAAAAAGGTGAAACCGTAAAACTCACGGTGGATGAAGAACAGAGAAATCTGACAGCAAATAACCACAGTGCGACTCATTTGATGCAGCAGGCACTGCGTGAGGTGCTCGGCAGTCATGTAGAGCAGAAAGGTTCGTTAGTGGACAAGGATAAACTTCGTTTTGACTTTACGCATTTCTCTCCAATGACAGAAGAAGAAATTGCAAAAGTAGAGGAAATTGTAAACCGTGAAATTGCGGCAGGTCTTGATGTTGTGACAAATGAAATGTCGATAGAAGATGCGAAGAAGACCGGTGCAATGGCTCTGTTTGGTGAAAAATACGGCGAGGTTGTTCGCGTTGTTCAGATGGGAACATTTAGTTCTGAACTTTGTGGTGGTACTCATGTAAGTAACACCAGAAATATTTCTGCTTTCAAGATTATTTCAGAAAGCGGTGTTGCAGCAGGTGTACGTCGAATCGAAGCACTGACCGGAAAAGCTCTTTTTGAGTATTACAATACGATGGAGAGTGAACTGCAAGAGGCAGCAAAACTTTTGAAAGCAGTGCCATTAGAAGTGAGTGCAAAAGTTGTTTCATTGCAGGATGAAGTAAAACAGCTTCAGAAAGAAAATGACAAACTAAAAGCAAAACTTGCGAAAGAAGCCGCAGGAGACTTGTTGTCCGAGGCCAAAGAAGTGGATGGAATCCATATTCTGACAAAACAGCTTACGGATGTTGATATGAACGGCATGCGTGATTTGGGCGATGAGGCAAAACAGAAGCTTGGTGAGGCATTTATTGTATTTGCAAGCCAGGTTGGGGAAAAAGTGAATTTAATTGCCATGGCAACTGATGGTGCGATGAAAAAGGGCGCTCATGCCGGCAATTTAATTAAAGAAGTTGCATCCATTGTAGGCGGTGGCGGTGGTGGCCGTCCGAATATGGCGCAGGCTGGTGGAAAGTTACCGGAAAAGATTCCGGAAGCGCTCGCGTGTGCAAAAATCGTAATGGAGCAGCAGATTAAGAAATAATATGGAGGAATTGAGCATGGAAAAGGCAAGCAGAAAAAAGGTAGGTTTCTTTAGCAAAATCGGTTTTAAAATGGTACTAATTATTGCTTTGGCAGGAGCATTAATTTCAGCTGTTACAATGTTAATGATTGTTCCACGCAGTACCAAACAGATTGAAACTTTGACAAAGAATGAGATGACAAATTTGGCACAAGCGTATTCAACAGATTTAAATGATAAGTTGATGGAAAAACGTGTCTTATCTTATGATGGTTATGCTAATATTTTAAGAAATGTTAAAATTTCCGGATTAGATACTTTGTATGCGTATTTGCTTGACAAAGAAGGTATTATGCGTTTTCATCCAACGGAATCAAAGGTTGGTAAATCAGTAGAAAATGCTGTTGTGAAAGATGTAGTAAGTCGTATGAAAAAGGGGGAGAATGTCAAAAACGATTTTGCAACGTATGAATTCAAGGGCGAAATAAAATATGCTGCATATCATGTACTTAATGACAAAAGCATTTTAGTTATCACAGCAGACAAGAGTGATGTGATGTCAGTTTCGAATTCCATGTGGGTACGTGGGATTTCAGTTGCTGTCATTGGAATTGTCTTAAGTGTTTTAGTTGGTTTATTAGCAGTTGTTTTGATTGTTCGTCCGCTGGAAAGTCTTACGGATGTTATTGATGAGACGGCAAGACTGGATTTCACAAATGATGGTAAAGTGAAGAAGATTGCACTTCGCCGCGACGAAGTTGGTTTGATGGGTAAATCCGTGGCGGGTATGAGAGAAAGTCTTCGTCAGAGTATTATGAATTTGAAGGATTCCAGTCAGAAGATTTGCGAAGAAGTCAGTAAAGTAAATGATGTCAGTGAACAGATTCGTGAGCAGTGTATGGATAACTCTGCAACGACGGAGCAGTTAGCAGCCGGCATGCAGGAAACTTCTGCAACGACAGGAACAATTACACAGAACATCGGAGACATGAGACAGGGTGCATCCGATATCGCAAAACTTTCCAAAGATGGTGTGAGACTTTCTGATGAGATTTCGGAGAGAGCAACAGCACTTGGTGAGTCCGCAAATTCAGCGATGGATCGCGCCGGTTCTATGTATGATACGATTAAGACACAGGTAGAAAAAGCAGTAAGCGCTGCTGATTGTGTAAAACAAATTAATGAGATGACGGAGTCCATTATGCAGATTTCTTCTCAGACAAGCCTTTTGGCATTGAATGCTTCAATTGAGGCAGCCCGTGCCGGTGAGGCAGGAAAAGGATTTGCTGTCGTTGCTTCGGAAATCAGTAAACTTGCGAACGAGACATCGGATTCGGTAACAAGCATTAATGAGATTGTACTTGAAGTAAACTCTTCTGTGGATGAAATGGTTCAGAGTATGGAGGGAACAACGAAGTTCTTAGACGAAGTGGTATTAAAAGATTATGACCAGTTCAGAGCTATCAGCGACCAGTATAACAATGATGCAGATGTTGTAAAGACAAGCATGGAAAATGTAGAGCATGCAATTCTTTCACTTACCGATTCGATTGGTGTGATTGCTGACGCAATTACCGGTATTAACACAACGATTGATGAAGCAACCGTTGGTGTAACTGATATTGCAGAAAAGACCGGAAGTGTCGTAACTGAGGCAGCACAGAATGCAGAACTTGTAGATACCTGCATGGATTCTGTAGAGCAGCTTGAGAAGATTGCTGATAAGTTTACTTTGTAAAGTAACAAAGGCTGTTAGTCTATTACAAACTAAATAAAACAACGAAAAAGAAGTTCCTTTGTGAGAGACGGGATAACGCTTCGCGTTATAGTCTTCACAAAGGAACTTCTTTTTCATTTGTTTTATGCTTAGTTCGTATGAAACAGCTTTTGTTTGTTTACAGAGTAAACCTGCCATTATTCAAAGGATGGAAGTAACTAAGTGCTTCTGTTTGTAGGAACGTATTCGATGCTAATCTATTTGGCTTCCGGTAATTAAAAAAGAAAAGATTTGCGATGAGTGGGTACAAACACGTGGGTATCAGGCGTGCGTGTTTGGCACGCCGATACCCTTACGCGTTTGTTTAACGGGAGTGCCCACGAATCACAAACTTTTCTTTTTAATTACGGATTCCCAAAAGATTACTCATCGATTACTTCTACGCCATATATGCATCTTCTCAGCTTCTTTAATCAAATCATCACGGAAATCCGGATGAGCGATGCCGATTAATGCTTCAGCTCTCTGCCAGCTGGAGAGTCCTTTTAAGTTTACCATACCGTATTCGGTTACGACATACATTGTGTTTGCACGGGTATCGGTAACGATGGAACCGTTTGCTAAAGTTGGGCGGATACGGGACTGTACTTCGCCCTGCTTATTTTTAAAGGTAGAAGAAATGCAGATAAAGCTCTTTCCGCCTTTTGATTTATAAGCACCTAATACGAAATCAAGCTGGCCACCTGCTCCACTGATATTTTTTATGCCGGCGGATTCAGCATTAACCTGTCCAAACAAATCAATGTCAACAGCATTGTTAATTGAAATGAAGTTATCATGTGCGGAAATGACATCAATTTCATTGGCATAATCTACAGGAACACTCATACATTCCGGATTGTTATCCAAATAGTCATACAATTTCTTTGTGCCGGCAGCAAAAGCGTATACCTGACGGCCTTTGTTTAAGTTTTTCTTAGAACCATTGATTTTTCCTGCTTTGGCAATGTCAACAAAAGCATCGACATACATTTCGGTGTGAACACCAAGATCTTTTAAATCGGATTCAGCAATCAGTGAGCCGACAGCGTTTGGCATACCGCCAATTCCCAACTGAAGGCAGGCACCGTTTGGAATCTGTGCAACAATCTGTCTTGCTACTGCGTGGTCAACTTCTGTTGCGGCAGCACCGCCGCCCATTTCTGCGATTGGTGGGTTTGAGCCTTCGATAATCATATCTACTTTAGAAATATGAATTCCATTTTCAAATCCGCCAAGACAGCGTGGCATGTTTTTGTTTACCTCAACGATAATGGTTTTCGCACGCTCGCAGGCAGCTCCCAAATGCGAAGCACTTGGTCCAAAGTTAAAGTATCCGTGTTCATCCATTGGTGCTACCTGCATAACAGCAATATCTACAGGATTTTCCAAATCACGGTAATAACGTGGCAGTTCCGAATAGCGGATTGGAGAGTAGAAAGAAAATCCTTTTGCAACAGCTTTTCTTTCGATTCCGCTCATGTGCCAGGAGTTCCATGTCATGTGTGCAGCCGGATCTTCAATTTTGAAAATCTCCGGTTCCCACATCAGGATACCGCCACGGAAGTTCACATCGTGAAGCTCCGGCAGACGTTTGGCAAGTTCTTTGTCGAAATCCACAGGTGTTGTTACGGTCCAGCCGTAATCCACCCAGTTTCCTGACTTAACCACTTCGGCTGCCTCTTTGGCAGTCACAAGTTTACTCTTATATAATTCGTTCATATCTGGTAAAACCTCCATTCTGGTAACTATATTTGCAATATGTTTATTTTAGCATTATCGCATGGTGCGGTCAAGTAGCCAGTCAGTTCACAAAATGTTCATGGAAAAAGTTTGTTAAATTGTTGACAATATCGTTTTCGTTTGTTATTATGAGTAAGGATTGAATCATAAAAAGTGGTAAATTGTAGTTTGATTTACAGATAGGAAAAAGATATGATAAAAGCAATATATCCGGGTAGTTTTGATCCCGTTACATATGGGCACTTAGATGTTATTAAGAGAGCATCCAAAGTAGTGGATGAATTGATTATCGGAGTGCTTGTGAATCAGGAAAAAACGCCTTTATTTACAAGGGAAGAGCGTGTAGAACTGTTAAAGCAGACCACGAAAGAATTTCCAAATGTGAGGGTTTTAACATTTACCGGATTGACAATTGATTTTGCCAAACAAAATGATGCAAAGCTGATTATCCGCGGTCTCCGTGCCGTGACGGATTTTGAATCCGAGATGCAGATTGCACAGACTAATCACAGCATTGAGCCGGAGATTGATACGATGTTTTTTACTACGAGTCTTGAGTATGCTTTCCTAAGTTCCACCATTGCGAAAGAAGTTGCTTTTTATGGCTCGGATGTATCGAAACTGGTGCCGGAAGTTGTTCAGAAGGCATTCAGAGAAAAGTATGATCAGAAACTGCGAAAGCAGTGATGATAAATTAAGTAGTATTAGTAAAAAATTTATAAGGAGGATATATTCATGTCTAAGAAAGTTGTATTAGCAGGTGCTTGCCGTACGGCAATTGGTAAAATGGGTGGTGCATTAAGCACAACTCCAGCACCAAAATTAGGTTCTATCGTTATTGAGGAGGCTCTTAAGAGAGCAGGCGTGCCAAAGGATGCCGTTGACCATGTTTACATGGGATGTGTAATCCAGGCAGGTCTTGGTCAGAACGTAGCTCGTCAGGCATCCATCGGTGCTGGTCTTCCAATCGAGACAACAGCAGTTACCGTAAACGTTGTTTGTGGTTCCGGTTTGAACTGTGTAAATATGGCAGCTCAGATGATTCAGACAGGAGATGCTGATATCGTTGTTGCCGGTGGTATGGAGAACATGTCCATGGCTCCTTACGCAGCTATGAATGCTCGTTTTGGTTACCGTATGAACAATGGTAAACTTGTGGATACCATGGTAAACGATGCATTGTGGGATGCTTTCAATCAGTATCACATGATGATTACTGCTGAGAACGTAGCAGAGAAGTACGGAATTACTCGTGAAGAGTTGGATGAGTTCTCTGCTAACAGCCAGCAGAAATGTGAAGCTGCTATCGCTGCAGGTAAATTCAAAGATGAGATTGTTCCTGTTGAAGTCAAATCTAAAAAGAAAACAATCGTATTTGATACCGATGAGGGACCACGTCCTGGTACAACAGCTGAGAGCCTTAGCGGTCTTAGATGCTGCTCCGGTAAAGAAGGCGGTGTGGTAACAGCTGGTAACGCTTCCGGTATTAATGATGGTGCAGCTGCGATTGTAGTAATGAGCGAAGAAAAAGCAAAAGAGCTTGGTGTAACACCAATGGCAACATTTGTAGCCGGTGCTCTTGGCGGTGTGGATCCAAAAATCATGGGTATTGGACCGGTCGCTTCTACAAAGAAGGTTCTTGCTAAAACAGGCATGAGCATTGATGACTTTGATTTGATTGAGGCAAACGAGGCATTTGCAGCACAGTCTGTAGCAGTAGGTCGTGACCTTGGATTTGACCTTAGCAAATTGAATGTAAACGGTGGTGCAATTGCACTTGGACATCCGGTTGGAGCAAGTGGATGCCGTATCCTTGTTACATTGCTTCATGAGATGCAGAAACGCGATGCAAAGAAAGGTCTTGCAACACTTTGTATCGGTGGTGGAATGGGATGTTCCACAATTGTTGAGAGAGACTAATTTTACTTTTGGGACGAGCCGGTATTATATCGGTTCGTTCCTGTGATGTAAAAAAGAAATTTTAAATGGAGGATACTTTCAATGGAATTTGTAACATATGAAGTAGAAGGTGCAGTTGGTATTATTACCATCAACCGCCCAAAAGCATTGAATGCGTTAAACAGTGCTGTTTTGGATGAACTGAATCAGACTTTGGATGCAGTTGACCAGAACGAAATCCGCTGCCTGATTTTGACAGGTGCCGGAGAGAAATCTTTTGTTGCAGGTGCAGACATCGGAGAGATGAGCACATTGACAAAAGCAGAAGGCGAAGCCTTTGGTAAAAAAGGAAACGATGTATTCCGTAAGTTAGAGACATTCCCGATTCCTGTAATTGCTGCAGTAAACGGATTTGCTCTTGGTGGTGGATGCGAGATTTCCATGAGCTGTGATATCCGTATCTGCTCTGACAATGCCGTATTTGGCCAGCCGGAAGCAGGTCTTGGTATTACTCCTGGATTTGGCGGTACACAGAGACTTGCTCGTTTAGTAAGCCCTGGTATGGCAAAACAGATGATTTATACAGCAAGAAATATTAAAGCAGACGAAGCTTACCGCATTGGTCTTGTAAATGCTGTATATCCACAGGAAGAACTGATGGATGCAGCAAAGAAGATGGCATCCGGTATTGCTAAGAATGCACCGATTGCTGTCCGCAACTGCAAAAAGGCAATTAACGAAGGTCTTCAGGTAAATATGGATGAGGCAATTGTAATCGAAGAGAAATTGTTCGGTGACTGCTTCGAGACAGAAGACCAGAAAGCCGGAATGGGTAACTTCTTAGAGAAAGATAAAGAGAAAAAATTAAAAGTGGTACCATTCAAAAACTGTTAATTCGTGACGACATCCCGTCTGGGATTTGAATCAAATACAATGGAGGTAAATACAATGAAAGTTGGTATTATTGGAGCTGGAACAATGGGTTCCGGTATTGCGCAGGCATTTGCGCAGACAGAAGGTTATGAAGTATATTTGTGTGACATCAATGAAGAATTTGCTGCAAATGGTAAAAACAAGATTGCAAAAGGTCTTCAGAGACTGGTTACAAAAGGAAAGAAAACACAGGAAGAAGTTGACGCTATCTTAGCAAAAATTACAACTGGTGTAAAAGATATTTGTACCGATTGTGATTTGATTGTTGAGGCAGCTTTGGAAGTTATGGATGTTAAAAAACAGACATTCAAAGAATTGCAGGATATCGTAAAGAAAGAAGATTGCATTTTTGCTACGAATACTTCTTCTTTGTCAATTACAGAAATCGGTGCAGGTATTTCTCATCCGGTTATCGGAATGCACTTCTTCAACCCGGCTCCTGTTATGAAGCTTGTTGAAGTTATCCGCGGCGAGAACACAACAGACGAAGTAAACGATAAAGTAGTTGCTATTGCAAAAGAAATTGGTAAAACACCGGTTGAGGTAAAAGAAGCTGCCGGATTTGTTGTAAACCGTATCTTGATTCCTATGATTAATGAAGCAGTTGGCATCCTTGCTGATGGTGTTGCTTCTGCTGAGGGTATCGATGCTGCTATGCAGCTTGGTGCAAACCACCCAATGGGACCTCTTGCACTTGGTGATATGATTGGTCTTGATATCTGCCTTGCTATTATGGAAGTTCTTCAGGCAGAGACTGGTGACCCGAAATACCGTCCACATCCATTGCTTCGTAAAATGGTACGTGCCGGCAAACTCGGACGTAAAACTGGTGTTGGATTCTTTGATTATTCCAAATAATATTATAGAAAGGAGTTCATGTTATCATGGATTTTAAATTAGACAAACAGCATGAAATGGCGAGACAGTTGTTCAAAGATTTTGCTGAGAACGAAGTAAAGCCACTTGCGCAGGAAACCGATGAAACAGAAGTATTCCCTCGTGAGACTGTTGACAAAATGATGAAACTTGGTTTCATGGGAATTGCGATTCCTAAAGAGTACGGCGGACAGGGCTGTGACCCATTGATGTACACAATGTGCGTTGAGGAGTTAGCTAAAGTTTGTGGTACAACAAGCGTTATTGTATCCGCTCATTCTTCTCTTGGTGCTGATCCGATTATGATGTACGGTACAGAAGAGCAGAAAAAGAAATATCTTGTACCACTTGCAAGTGGTGAGAAATTAGGCGCTTTCGGTTTGACTGAGCCGGGTGCAGGTACGGATGCACAGGGACAGCAGACAAAGGCTGTTTTAGATGGTGACGAATGGGTACTTAATGGTTCTAAATGCTTCATCACAAATGGTAAAGAAGCAGATATTTATATTATCATTGCTGTAACCGGTATCATCGAAAAACGTGGTAGAAAAGTAAAAGAAATTTCTGCTTTCATCGTTGAGAAAGATACTCCTGGATTTACTTTTGGTACAAAGGAGAAGAAGATGGGTATCCGTGGTTCATCCACATACGAGTTAATCTTCGAGGACTGCCGTATTCCAAAAGAAAATCTTCTTGGTGCACAGGGCAAAGGTTTCGGAATTGCCATGCATACACTGGATGGTGGACGTATTGGTATCGCTGCTCAGGCACTTGGTCTGGCAGAAGGTGCTTTGCAGGCAACAATCGATTATGTAAAAGAAAGAAAACAGTTCGGTCGTTCGATTGCACAGTTCCAGAATACACAGTTCCAGCTTGCTGATATGGCAACAAAAGTGGAAGCTGCTAAGATGCTTGTGTATCGCGCAGCAATGGCAAAAGCTACGCAGAAAGTTTACAGCGTAGAAGCTGCTATGGCAAAATTGTACGCAGCAGAAGTTGCTATGGAAGTAACAACAAAAGCAGTTCAGTTACACGGTGGTTATGGCTACATCAGAGAATATGACGTTGAGCGTATGATGCGTGATGCAAAAATCACAGAAATCTACGAAGGAACTTCAGAAGTTCAGCGTATGGTTATCTCTGGCAGCTTATTGAAATAGGAGGTGCTCTCGTGAAAATAGTAGTATGTATTAAACAGGTGCCGGATACTAAGGGCGGTGTTGTATTTAACCCGGACGGTACATTGAATAGAGGTGCGATGCTTACCATCATGAACCCGGATGATAAAGCCGGTTTGGAAGCAGCACTGAGAATTAAAGAAGAAACAGGTGCAGAAGTTACTGTTCTTACCATGGGACTTCCAAAAGCAGAAGAAGTTCTTCGTGAGGCAATGGCAATGGGCGCTGACAATGGTATCCTTGTAACAGACCGTGTACTCGGTGGTGCTGATACTTGGGCTACTTCTACAACAATTGCCGGTGCACTTCGTAACATTGATTACGATTTGATTATCACAGGCCGTCAGGCTATCGATGGTGATACTGCACAGGTTGGTCCACAGATTTCCGAGCACTTGGATATTCCGGTTATCTCTTATGCACAGAATATCAAAGTGGAAGGTGACAGCGTAATCGTTGAGCGTCAGTATGAGGACCGTTACCATGTAGTAAAGGCTAAAATGCCTTGCTTGATCACTGCTCTTTCTGAGTTGAATGAGCCACGTTATATGACTCCGGGCGGAATCATGGACGCATTTGACAAAGAGATTACCGTTTGGGGACGTGCAGACCTTAAAGATGTAGATGATTCTAACCTCGGTCTGAAAGGTTCTCCGACAAAAATTGCAAAAGCTTCCGATAAGGTTCGTAAGGGTGCCGGCGAAGTCGTTACCCTTGACCCGGCAGAAGCTGCTCAGTATATTGTAGATAAGTTTAAAGAGAAACATGTAATCTAATTATTATAAAGGAAAAGTGGTGAAAAAAATGAGTTTAGAAGAATATAAAGGTGTATATGTCTTTGCACAGCAGGTTGACGGAGAAGTAAGTGGAATCGCTTACGAACTGCTTGGCAAAGCAAAAGATCTGGCAAAAGATTTGAACGCAGAAGTTACCGCTGTTTTGCTTGGTTACGGTGTTAAGGGCCTTGCGGATTCTTTGGCTGAGTATGGTGCAGACAAAGTAATCGTAGTGGATGACAAAGAACTTGAAGTATATCGTACAGAGCCATATGCTCATGCACTTGCTTCTGTAATCAATGAGTACAAACCTGAAATTATGCTTGTTGGTGCAACAGCAATTGGCCGTGACTTAGGTCCTCGTGTATCCGCACGTGTAGCAACTGGTCTGACTGCTGACTGTACAGTACTTGAGATTGGTGATTTCACCGATAACATGACAAAGGAGACCATTCCAAATCAGCTTCTTATGACACGTCCTGCATTTGGTGGTAATACAATCGCTACGATTGCATGTCCATACAACCGTCCACAGATGGCTACCGTTCGTGCCGGTGTTATGCAGAAGATTGACCCAATTAAGGGTGCAAAAGCTGAAGTAATCGAGTACAATCCGGGATTTACTCCGGACAACAAATATGTTGAGATTCTTGATGTTGTGAAGTCTGTAGCTGACACAGTAGATATCGCAGATGCTAAGATTTTGGTATCCGGCGGTCGTGGTGTTGGAAGCGAAGAGAACTTCAAACTTCTTCAGGATTTGGCAGATGTACTTGGCGGAACAGTAAGCTGCTCCCGTGCCGTTGTTGAGAATGGCTGGCTTCCGGTTGAGCGTCAGGTAGGACAGACCGGTAAAACCGTTCGTCCTAATGTATACTTTGCAATCGGTATTTCCGGAGCTATTCAGCACGTAGCAGGTATGGAAGAATCTGACATTATCGTTGCTATTAACAAAGACGAGACAGCTCCAATCTTTGATGTAGCTGACTATGGTCTGGTAGGCGATTTGAATAAGATTGTTCCTCAGTTGACAGAAATGCTGAAAGCAGAATTGGCTGAGAAAAACTAATTTTAAGCGAGAAATCGTTTGATAAAAAAAAGAAAACAATAAATTACAGTTTGTGGTTTATTGTTTTCTTTTCATTTGAGGGTGTTTAGGTGATGAAGAAAAAAGTATATCAAAAACACTATGCGTTTATTGTAGAAAACCCGGAAGATGAATTTTGGGAAAAGTGTATGTCTTAGGACAGGATGGTACAAATCAAGTAGATTCGTATTTTTTTGTGTCGATTTAACAGAATAACAAAAATGTGTTTTTTATCATAAAGCACTGCTAGTTTGTCTGTTGGCAGTTATCATGACATTTTTATTAACTGCCTGCGGTGTAAGTGGCGACCAGATTGCTGTAAACAAGCCGTAGCATAAAGGCTCAAACGCCAAAAAACGAATTGCCGGTGTCTTGATTTGTGCAGGGTTTATCGCTTCCGTGATTTGGAAACGAATCAAAGCAAAGAAAAATGGTTATCAGCAGAGTAACCTTTACGGTGATATTGCAAAATGTGTTATCATTACCGCAGTAGCAACCATTGCCTTTGATGTAATTTCTAAGAAAAAACAGAGTAGTAAATAACAACAAAGAAACACCTCGTGTGAGACGGGATAACGCAGAGCGTTATAGTCTCCCACGGGGTGTTTTTTGTTGTTTTGTAATGTTCGAGGGGGAGGCTCATAGAGTGTAAAATTGCGTCAAAGGTTTGGATTTTTTTGGGTGGGCATACTTTTTTGGCAAAATGAGATGAAACGTATGACCGAAATATGTTGTTGGGGGAAAATAGAATAATTTTACTGCGTTAAATTTTAGGAAAATGATTTAAGCGGTTGAATGATATAATCGGTATCAGGTACTTTTGTTGCCGATGAAACCACAAACTTCTTTGGGATTATTGTATTTATTTTCTATTTTTATCGGCAACATAACAAGTTCTTCTCTAGGAGTAAGGAGAACTTAGAATTTCAAAAAAGAAAAGGAGGGTTTTCTATGAAGAAAACACAAAAAAAATATGTAGCTTTATTAACAATGTTAGCAATGGTTATTTGTACAATGTTTTGTACAAATACTGTTAAGGCAGACACCGAATTACCATTTTCAAATGAAGATGTAATTAAAACTTGTGCCAGCACTTATAACAATATTGAACGGACTCTTTGGGTTTTAAAAAATGGGGATTTATATTTAAAATACGATAATAAGAGTCTTGTCAATATAACAGATGATGCTTTAGATTCAGGTTTTGATAAAAATGGTGCTCTTTGGTTTCAAATACGTTCAAAGGCTATATGTTGGTTTAATCCTGATTTACAAAGTCTCGATTTTATATCTTGCAAAGTAATTCCACAGACAAATCCTGATTATGAAGGTTATACTGAAGATGCTACAAATTTAGTATATGATTCTCAAGATTATGTTACAGGATATAAATTATCTTCTGGAAAAATCAAACCTACACTTTCACTTGAAATAATGAAAATAACTCTTGGAATTTATGATGAAGATGATGATCCAACTCCAACACCTACTAATTCGGTATCTACACCAACGCCTACTCCGACCGCACCAGTATCTACTCCTTCTGCAACTCCAAAAGTTACCCCTACTACTCCTCCAAAAAACACAACTGATCCTGTTGTTACACCAAAAACAGTTACAACAAAGAAAGTTGTTAAAAAGAAAGCTGGTTATTCCTGTCTTTCTATTGGAAATAAAGTAACTAGCAAGTACAAACTTGCAAAGGGTAAACTTACTTGGAAAGGAAGCAGCAAGAGTAAGAAATATTCTGGCATTAAGTCAGCTGCATTCATAAAGAAAAGTGGCAACCTTGTCTTTTTGACTAAAAAAGGTAAAGTATACACTTTATCTCCTAAGGGAAAGAAAAAGTGTATTGTTAAGAAGAAGGCCAAAAAACTTATCTTAAAAAATAAGTTTGCAGTAAAGGTTCAAGTAGGTAAGAAGTTTATTAATCTAGCTAATAAGTAATGCTTTGACAGCAACACTAGTTTTGACAGGGATTGCGTTGCCAGTAAAAGATATAATGGCTCAGTAAATAAAAGTGGAAAAAGGGCCTCCCTCCATGTGAGACGGGATAACGCAAAGCGTTATAGTCGCACATAGGGGGAGAATTTTTTTTGTTATAGAGAAAGGGGGAAGGGAAAGAAAATAATGACAGGTGTTGTGTTTTATGTTATAATAAGAAAAAAATATATGCAAAAAATTGAAAAAATATTTGTACTGATGGCACAACATAGAAAATGTATGGTACTGGTATTCTGAGAAAATGGATATAATATTTATTAAAGAAGTGACGAGTATATTTTAAGGGAGGAGTACAAATATGGTTACAGCGAGAGATATTAACGATATTCAGGCATTAAAACCAGATGAGCAGGTGTTGGTTCTTAGTTTGGTTAAAAGTTTTGTAAAATCGCCTGAAAATACAAATGAAGATCAAAAACGATTAGCGAGAATGAGACAAAAGTACGTTGAAAAAAATCCGATGACAATGGATGAGATTAATTCAGTTATAGAAGGAGAGTAAGGTATGCAGGTGGTCATAGATACTAACATGTTCCATTTTATATAACAGCAAAGGCAACAAAATCAAGACTTGTTACGGGAAATATAAAACATTATCCGATAGAACAAATGCGTACAATGATATGGGAATTAACCTAGGTATGAATTTATATTGAGAGACTTAATGAAAAGGACAGCGGTTAGGCTGTTCTTTTTTATAGACAAAAATTGAGGAGAATATTGTATTATAGACAAGATTGTGATAAAATGACACTTACTAGATGTCAAAAAGCGTTTTAGCAGGCAAACATAACGATTAAACAGAAAGGAATGGTGATTTTATGAAAACAAAGTTGGAGGAAAAAATGAAACGAATATATTATATTTTTATCGTATGTATTATGAGTGCTTTTATGCTATCCTGTGGCAAAAAGCAGGATGTAAATATACCTGACAAGCAAGAAGAAAAGGTTCAACAAGAAGAAAAAAAGGAAAAAGAAGAGAAAAGTATTTCATTACAGACAGATTATCATATAGAAGATTATGAAAATGGTTATTTAATTGTTTCAAAATCAGATGGCATATTGTACGGAGCTATTGATAGAAATAATAAAAATATTATTCCGATGGAGTATGATAGTGCATCTTTTTTTGATTCCGAACTGCTAAAGAAGAAGGGAAAAGTATTTATTAAAACGAGTTATGAGAAGAAAAAGTCAGTGTTTAATAAAGATGGAAATAAAATAATAAATGATTTGGATACTTCAGCCTTTGGTGTGGTTGAGTATGAAACAGAGGCGAATCAGGATGTACCTATATTATTTTATGCTCAAAATAGCGAAAAAAACAATATTAGTATTTACAATGAAGATGGAAGCCAGAAAAGTTCGTTTAATTTGCCTGTAGATAGTGATGCCTCAATTTTGACTGTTTCAGAAGAATGGGTGAATGAGCAGTGTTTTATCGTTACAATAATGGCTTCATCATGGGTTAATACTTATTTGTATTCCTATGATGGAAAATTATTAAAGCAATGGAAAAATTGTTCCTTTAGGCATTGTAATGCGAGAGGCAAATCTGGAAATGAATATCATGTATATGTTGAAGGAGGAGATTGGAAAAAAAATAAGATAACAACGGAAAAAATATATATTGATGAAAATGGTATTTGCAAAACGGTAGGAAAGTATTCAAAAGTACAAGAGCGCTTAGATGAATTTGATAGTGATAAAGAACCAGTTGAAATTATCAAAACTTATCATATCGGAAATAATAAAGAAAATACCATTTCTAAGAGTAATGATACATGGAAGTATCAAACCACATCAGGGGATGCAGTTTATGATGCCCGCTATTATAGTTGTTTGAAGATTGATACGGCATACCTTTTATCGAATGAGAATAAAGAAGCGTGTGTAATAACAGAAAACGGGAAAAAGGTTCTAGATTATGGTGATATTTCTTGTGAAGGAGATGAGGACTATTATTATCAGAACATTAAAATAAATAAAAAGAATTTCTTTTCGGATTTCAATAGTGTTTGTATTGTGACGAAAGAAAACGAAAAGGAAGTGGCGCATTTTTATGACGAAAAAATGTAAGTAAGAGTTAAAAAATGTTTAAATTGGATAATATATTGTACTATTTTAGGACAATAATGTATCACATGAAACACCAAGAACTTTTGCAAATGTTTTTAATTCAATATCTGTAACGAAGCGTTGTCCGGATTCAATACGTTGAATTGCATTTTTGTCAAGAGCAATACCTTCTAACTGCATTTTATCGGCTAAAGCTCGTTGGGAAGTCTTTGGAACCATATTTTTTCGAAGTTTTGCAATGGCAAGTCCGGAAATATTATTTCTGCCATTAGTTGCTTTGTTTTTATACATAAAATCACCGTCCTAAATTAATTCGTTCAATATCGAAATTATAAGGGATATTATTGGTTAATATGACATATAGTAAATGTCAAATGAGATGCAGAGATAATAAATATAATTATAGTTTAAAATGTGATTTTTATTCAGTTTTATTGAGTTAAAAATTAGGTAGGTAGCGCAAAAAAGAAAGTTAAGCGAGATAAAGACAAAGAGACAAGGAGAAAAAAATATGAACTATAAAAGGAAAAAAATATTGCGTTTTGTATTGCGTTGTTCTTAGGAATTGAACTGTTTGGCAATTCATGGAGTGTTCAGAGAACATATAAGGTAAAAAATGCAGGGAAAAAGAAAGTAAAAGCAAAGCCTGGGGCAAAATGAGATGAAACGTATGACCGAAATATGTTGTTGGGGGAAAATAGAATAATTTTACTGCGTTAAATTTTAGGAAAATGATTTAAGCGGTTGAATGATATAATCGGTATCAGGTACTTTTGTTGCCGATGAAACCACAAACTTCTTTGGGATTATTGTATTTATTTTCTATTTTTATCGGCAACATAACAAGTTCTTCTCTAGGAGTAAGGAGAACTTAGAATTTCAAAAAGGAAAAGGAGGGTTTTCTATGAATAAGAAAACACAAAAAAAATATGTAGCTTTATTAACACTGTTAGCAATGGTTGTTTGTACAATGTTTTGTACAAACACAGTTAAAGCAGATACCAACTTACCATGGGATGAATCTGAAGTAGCAAAAACATCTACATGTGTAATTAATGGTGTAGAACGGACTTTAACTTTGCTTAAAGAAGGAGACAGTTATATACAGATAGGCAATTCTGAGCCTATTCTGATAAGTTTCAATATGCCAGAAGTAGGATTTGATCAATATGGATCTGTTTGGGGCGTTTACTATCTTGATACTGCTATATGTTGGTGGAATTATGATTTATCACCTGATGATATGACACTCCATAATATTAACAGGCCTACTGCAGAAAATCCTAATGCTTATGTTAATGATGTGGAATCATTAATATTTGATGAAAACGATCAATTTGTTGTAGGTTACAAAACATTTTCAGGTCAAACTTATTCAATATTGACATTGGATGAGATGAAATCATATTTTCCAAACACTTCAACACCTACACCAACACCTACACCATCAAACATTCCTACCCCTACTCCAACTGTTCCCGCAGCTACTCCTAATGTTCCTACTCCTTCTGTTCCAACAGTTAGCCCTGTTGCTACTCCCCCAACCACAAGTACTCCTGCTGTTACTCCAAAAACAACCGTAACACCAAAAGTATCTGTGAAGAAGAAAGCCGGTTATAACTGTCTTTCTCTGGGAAGTAAAATTACAAGTAAGTATAAACTTACTAAAGGAAAACTAACTTGGAAAGGAAGCAGTAAGAGTAAGAAGTATTCTGGAATCAAATCAGCTGCTTTTATAAAGAAGAGTGGTAACCTTGTCTTCTTAACTAAAAAAGGTAAAGTATACACCTTATCTCCTAAAGGGAAGAAAAAGTGTATCGTTAAGAAGAAGGCCAAAAAACTTATCTTAAAAAATAAGTTTGCAGTAAAGGTTCAAGTAGGTAAGAAGTTTGTCAATTTAGCTAATAAGTAATGCTAACCGCTAAATTTTGATAAGCAGATAAAATCGAGAATGATGATAAAAAGGAGGAAGAGTTGTATGAGAAAAGTAATAAAAAAAGCCGGTGTATTTGCTTTGATAGCAACACTAGTTTTGACAGGGATTGCGTTGCCAGTAAAAGAAAAAGCTGTGGCGGAGACAAAAGATTATGGAATCAGTAATCCTCGTGTGGAATTTCTTGAACGTGAGTGCGTTTTTTTTGGAAATTACTGGCAGAAAGATACTAACAATGATGGTGTTGCAGATCAAAAAGATGATAAAACACCAATTAAATGGCAGGTTTTAGACAAGGTTAATGGTGAGGTTATTTTATTATCTGAACAGATTCTTGATATTCAAGATTATGATAATGAAAATACATCTGTTGCATGGGAAAATTGTTCATTACGCAAATGGCTTAATAATGATTTTATAAATGAGGCTTTTTCAGAGTATGAGAGGACACAGATTATTTTGAATGAAAATAAAGATAATGAACAAAAGAGTGATGATAAAATTACTTTATTATCAGTAAATGATTTATCAGATACAAGTTATGGATTTAATGAAGAAACAAGTTATAAAGATCAGGCTCGAACTGCAGAGTATACTGATTATTCGAGGCACTATGATTATAAAACATATGGGGACTGTTACTGGCATAAAGATGCAGGATGTGTTTTGATTTCAGGAAGTGTTGCGAGATCTTGGACTGGAAAAGCGGGAATTCGTCCAGTATTAAAATTAAGTAATAATGAATACAAAAAATTACAAACTTCTAGCAACCAAAATATTGCTATAAAAAAGACAATATGGGACACAGTTACATTTGGAAAATATAATCAGGAACCAATTTGTTGGAGAGTATTACAAGTAGATGGTGATAATGCCTTTTTGCTTGCTGACAGTGTTTTGGAAAAAAAACAATTTAATAAAGTGGATGAGATAATAACATGGGAGAAATGTACTTTGCGAAAATGGTTAAATGAGGATTTTTTGGAAAGTTCGTTTGATGCGAAAGAAAAAAATGCAATAATTAAATCAAATGATGAAAACTCAGCAGAAAAAGAGAACGAAGATTATATATTTATATTATCTGAGACAGAAGTTTTAAATGAAAAGTTTGGATTTGCGTCTTCTTATTTATGTGCAACAAATACGAGATATGCCAATTATACAGATGATGGGGAATACGCTGGTTCTTGGTGGATTCGCTCTATTAATAGAAATGATAATACTCCTTATGAAATTATTTCTAATGGTTGTGTGTCTAGTGGAAGTTGTGTCGATCAAATAGGAGGGGTTCGTCCTGCGTTACATATTAATCTTTCCGCTCTTTCATCACTGAAGAAGGTGGGAACTGTAAGTGCGGGAGAGGATGGAATAAAGTATTACGATTTGGAGGGTAAACAAATAAACGGAACTGTACCGACAGTTAAACCTGATGTGACTGCGACTCCAAAAACGACAGTAACAGTAGAGCCAACCAAGGTTCCAGATGTTACCCCAACAACAGTCCAAACCAAGGTCCCGACGGTAACTCGAACAGTAGAGCCAGTATCTATAACCAAACCAAATGCAGTTACGGGATTCAAGGCTAAATCATTCAAGGGTAAATTAAAGCTATCTTGGAATAAAGTATCAGGTGCATCCGGGTACGTAATTAATTATTCTTTGAAATCAAATTTTAAGAAGGCAAAGAAAGTAACAATTACAAAAGTATCAACAAAAGCTAAGACGCTTAAAGGGCTTAAGAAAAAGAAGAAGTATTTTGTAAGAATTCGTGCTTATAAAAAATCTGGAAGTAAAAAGATTTATGGTAAGTGGAAAAAGATATCAAAGAAAACTAAGTAATGGAGAGGTAAAAGAAATCAATATATTTAAAATTAAGAAAGGCAAATGGTTTTGATGAGAAATGATGCGTTTGAAAAAAGAGAGCAAATACTTAAATTAAGAATGAAAGTTCTTAAGGTAGAACAAGAACGAATGGATGGTGTAAATACTCTTAGTTTGTCCGAGGTGAGGAAAAAATTGAGTTATAGAATGAATAAAAGTTGAAAATTGGGAAAAAAGTTTGAAAGCCAGTGTGATAAAATGTCATAAAAGATTGAAAGAGAGGAAGAAAAGTATGAAAAAACGAACCAAACAATATTTCACAGCAGTAACAATCGCTGCAATGATGGTTAGTAGTTATGGCACCGGTGTTCCGACAATGGCGGCAAAGGTGACTTTGCCAAGGAATGCAAAAGTAGTTGTTGGAGCAAAAAAAGTTTTGAAACTGAAGAACAACAAGCGGGTTGCAAAGTGGAAGGTAAGTAAAGGCAAAAAGTACGTGAAGATTGTGAAGAAGAGCAAGAAAAGCTGTACAGTAAAGGGCATTAAAAAGGGAAACGCTACCGTGCAGGCTGTAATTGGAGCAAAGAAATACAGTTGCAAGGTTAAGGTTACGGTAAAGGCGAAAAACAAGGTGGGAGAAAGCAAGAGACCAAGTGTGTCTCCTGCACCGGAGGTAAGTAAGAGACCAAGTGTGTCCCCTGAGCCAGAGAAGACAGAAATACCAGTGACAGCTTCACCGGAAGTTACCGATGAACCGGGAGGAATTGTGACGATTGTGTATGATGGAACAAATTCAGATGAAATTAAGGATATACCGGGAAAAGTAAATGTCATTGTTAAGGATGGAGTGACGGAGATAGGAGCCTCTGCATTTGAAGATTGTAGCGGACTAGCGAGTATCACGTTACCAGATAGTGTGACAAAGATAGGTGGCGACGCATTTAGATGTTGTGGCGGACTGGCGAGTATCACGTTACCAGATAGTGTGACAGAGATAGGTCAGGGTGCATTTTATGGTTGCAACGGCTTGATGAGTATCATGCTACCAGAAAGTGTGACCGAGATAGGCTTCTTTGCATTTTGTGATTGCAGTAATTTGGAAAGCATTAAAGTAGACGAAAATAATAGAGTATATGACAGTAGAGAGAATTGTAATGCAATTATTGAAAAATCTAGCAATAAGTTGGTTGTAGGTTGTAAAAACACGAAAGTTCCGTCTGGAGTAACAAGTATAGGTTTGGATGCATTTAATGGTTGCCGTGGCTTGACGAGTATTACACTACCAGAAAGTGTGACGGAGATAGACGATGCCGCATTTTCTGATTGCAACGGACTGACAAATATTGTGTTACCGTCTGGAGTAACAAGTATAGGTGCTCGTGTATTTTCTGATTGCAACAGTCTGGCAAGCATCATGTTACCAGATAGTATGAGATACATAGGTGATGATGCATTTTACCGTTGCAGTGGTTTGCAAAGTATCACGATACCGTCTGGAGTAACATCGATAGGTGGATATGCATTTTGTGATTGCAGTAATTTGGAAAGCATTAAAGTAGACGAAAATAACAGAGTATATGACAGTAGAGAGAATTGTAATGCAATTATTGAAAAATCTAGCAATAAATTGGTTATAGGTTGTAAAAATACGAAAGTTCCGTCTGGAGTAACATCGATAGGAGAGGCTGCTTTTTGCGGTTGCAGCGGTCTGACGAGTATCACGCTACCGGAGAGTGTGACGGAGATAGGATCGAGCGCATTTTCTAAGTGCAGTAGTTTGGAAAGTATCACAATTCCGGAAGGAGTAATGAAGATAGCTTATGGTGTATTCGAAGATTGCAGTCATCTGACAAGTATGGTACTGCCAAACAGCGTAGCAGAGGTAAATAGTATGGCATTTGAAGGCTGTGATAACTTGACGAGCATAACATGGAAAGGGAAAGTTTATGGCTCTGTTAATGATTTTTTTGATTCAGGAGTGAAAATTATATGATTAATTATGTGAGAGTTCGTGCCTATACACTTTCGAATGGGAAAAAGGTGTATGGAAAATGGAGTGCTATAAAGAAAGTGAAGGTAAGAAAGTAGACTTTGTTATATTCAAGGAGGAAACGTAAATGAAATTATTAAAGAAGTTCGTTGTATCCATGATTATTATTGGTATGGTTATAATTTTTAGCAGTGTGGAGGGAGTGACTGCTACCAAAGACACAGCCAGCCAGAGATGGGATGGGACAGTAGGAGCATCCTTTCATGCCGGGGATGGGTCTCAACAAAATCCATATGTGATATCAAATGGTAAAGAGTTAGCTAAGTTGGCAGATGATGTTAATAAAGGCAACAGTTACAGTAATTCATATTTTGTTTTAGCAGACGATATCGATTTAAATGGTTTGAAATGGACACCAATTGGCTATTGGGAATCGGACACCGATTTTTCCTATTTCAAAGGAAAATTTGACGGAAAAAATCATACAATAAAAAACTTTTATATCTACTCTCGATTTAATGGTATTTTTGGAGAAATTGAAAATGCCGAATTGAAAAATATCAATATTGAAAATGTGGCAGATTCTGAACATATCTATTGTATTCAATATGGCAAAACGGCTTTTATTGGTGGACTTGTTGGTTATGTCGAATCCAATAGTTTGGTTGAGAACTGTACATTTCACGGAACGATTAGTGGAGATGATAGTTACCATAATGGAACGGTTGGCGGTATTGTAGGATTTATGGAAGGGAATTCCAGAATTGTAAATTGTACGAATTACGGAACGATTGTTAAGGAATTTCGTTCTGTTGGTGGAATTGTTGGTGAAAGTCATGGGAGTGTGGAAAATTGTGTTAATAAGGGAACGACTACAAAATTATCTTATGATATTGGTGGTATTGCCGGTAGAATCGGGAAATCGGGTGAAGAAAATGATGTACAAATTATAAATTGTAGCAATGAATCTGATTTTGATGTAGAAAATACGACGGACATGGGAGCAGATCTTGGCGGTATCGTGGGTTATGTTTATGCTGGGAAAATCCAAATGTGTCAGAATCAGGGAAAATTAAAAGGATACAGAATCGGCATAGGTGGAATTGCTGGAAAAATAGGATGGATATATGCTGCAGCAGGTGAGACAAGTGAAATCAGAGACTGTAAAAATGTCGGTTCTATTTATGCAAAAGGAAATGTGGGAGGTGGCATATGTGGTTCTAGTCTAAGGAATACAAAAAGTGAAGATGAATTTGCGGCAGGCATGATTCTGGATTGTGTGAATCAAGGGAGTGTCACCTGTTGCGTGGCAGGCGGAATTCTAGGAGACGGTGGAATTCCTGTGGTTAATTGTTATAATACGGGGGAGATTTCCTCAAATGAAGTTGTCAACTCATATGATAAAAATCATGCAGGTGGAATTTTAGGAAAGGGTAATTGCCAAATCTTTAATTGTTTTAATACAGGAAAAGTTGGAACTTCAGAAAAACAATGTGATATTGGAGGAATCGTTGGCTGTATTGACAAAAGTTGGGGAGGATCTGAATCAAAAATTTGCAATTCATACCATACAGGTACTCTTTCTGGAAATGGAAATATAGGTGCGCTGGTTGGATATATTAATGGGATTCAGTATAGTTATACGGTAACCATATTGCAAACTTGCTTTTATCGGGGAAATGCTCCGTATGGTTCAATTGGAAAGGCACAGTATGAATCAGTTACGGATAATTCAAGTCAGATTCAGGATTTAAATATTATGTGTAAAAATATGAATATGTGGGTTGCCATGAATCGAGAAATTCCAAAGTGTCATTTTTGGCAAATAACGGATGGAACAGAAGTCAGTGGAGGTTATCCGTATTATTGGAATGGAACAACATCTAATAAAATTAATTTTCAGGTTTCAAGTCTTTCGCTAAAAAAGAACAATAAACAACAATTGACAGTATCGGCTTCTTTGCCTTTTATGAAAAGCGAATTGGTATGGGGAAGTAGTGATGACAGTATCGCTAAGGTGGATCAAAACGGTATGGTTACAGCGATGGCACCAGGGCATGCGGTAATTAAGTGTTTTACAAGTGATTTTGCAATTGCTTCTTGCGAGATTACAGTGATAGATGTTAAACAAAATGCAATTAACCAGAAAGCAGGGAACAAAGAAAAAACAACAAATAAAAAAATGGTTCCAAGAAAGCCCGTGATTAAATATTTGGTGTGCAAAAAGAATAAGAAATTTGAAATATGCTGGAAAAAAGTTGCAGGAGCAAAAGGCTACCAATTACAATATGCAACCAGTAAAAAATTTAAGGCAAAGAAGACAAAATCAACAACAAAGACAAAGTATACAGTCAAGAAATTAAAAAAGAAAAAAACATATTATGTGAGAGTTCGTGCCTATACCCTTTCAAATGGAAAAAAGGTGTATGGAAAGTGGAGTAGCGTAAAGAAAGTAAAAATCAAGAAATAAATAGATTGCAAGAGGAGGAAGAAAAGAATGAAAAAAAGAACCAAACAATGCTTTACAGCAGTAACAATTGCTGCAATGGTGGGCGGTAGTATTGGCGCCGGAGTTCCGGCGATGGCGGCAAAGGTGACTCTGCCAAAGACAGCAAAGGTAGCAGTTGGAGCCAAAAAAGTTCTTAAGCTGAAGAACAACAAGCGGACCAAGCGGACCGTAAAGTGGAAGGTCAGCAAAGGCAAAAAGTACGTGAAGATTGTGAAGAAGAACAAGACAAGCTGTACAGTAAAGGGCATCAAAAAGGGTAATGCCACAGTGCAGGCAGTGATTGGAGCAAAAAAATACAGTTGTAAGGTCAAGGTTACGGCAAAGGTAAAAAACAAGGTGAAGAAAAGCAAGAGGCAAAGTGTGACCCCTGCATGGGAGCATAGTAAAGAGCAAAGTGTGACCCCAGCACCGAAGAAGACAGAAATACCAGCGACAGCCACACCGAAAGTCAACAATGGACCGGAAGAGATTGTGACGATTGTGTACGATGGAACGAATTCAGATGAAATTAAGAATGTATCGGGAAAAGTAAATGTCATTGTTAAGGATGGGGTGACGGAAATAGGTAGCGAAGCGTTTTCTTGTTGTAGTGGTCTGACGAGTATCACACTGCCAGATAGTGTAACGGAGATAGGCTATCGGGCATTTGAGGATTGTGATGGCCTGACGAGTATCACGCTACCGGAAACTGTGACAAGGATAGGCAGGGGGGCATTTTCGGGATGTAGTTATCTGACAAGTATCACAATACCAGAAGGTGTGACGGAGATAGGAGACTCTGCATTTTTTTATTGTAGTGCTCTGACGAGTATTACACTACCTAAAAATGTGACGAGGATAGGTAGCGAAGCGTTTTCTTGTTGTAGTGGTCTGACGAGTATCACGCTACCGGAAAGTGTGACAGAGATAGGTCAGTTTGCATTTGAAGATTGTAGCGGCCTGACGAGTATCACGCTACCAGAGAGTGTGACAGAGATAGGTTCTCAGGCATTTTGGAAATGTAGTAATTTGGAACGCATTAAAGTTAACGAAAATAATAAAGTATATGATAGTAGAGAAAATTGTAATGCAATCATTGAAAAATCCAGCAATACATTGATTGCAGGATGTAAAAATACGAAAGTACCATCGGGAGTGACGAAGATAGGTGATGGTGCATTTGAAGGTTGCAGTGGTCTGACGAGTATAACGCTACCAGGAAGTGTGAAGGAGATAAGTTATAGGGCATTTGGGGATTGTAGCGGCCTGACGAGTATAACGCTACCAGAAAGCGTGACGAAGATAGGTGATGGTGCATTTTGGAATTGCAGTGGTCTGACGAGTATAACGCTACCAGAAAGTATGATGGTGATAGGTTCGGGTGCGTTTTATGGATGTAGGGGACTGACGAGTATCACGCTACCAGAGAGTGTGACGGAGATAGGTGGCAACACATTTAGATGTTGTAGTGGTTTGACGAGTATCACGCTACCAGAGAGTGTGACGGAGATAGGAGGGTTTGCATTTGCGGAATGCAGAACTTTGACGAATATCACGTTACCGAAGAGCGTGATGAAGATAGGGCTGGGTGCATTTTCATCCTGTGGTAATTTGGAAAGCATCAAAGTTGATGAAAACAATAAAGTATATGACAGTAGAGATAATTGCAATGCAATTATTGAAAAATCTAGCAGTGCATTGATTGTGGGATGTAAAAATACGGAAGTACCCTCTGGAGTGACACAAATAGGAGAGAGAGCCTTTGATGGTTGTAGCGGTTTGACGAGTATCACGCTACCGGAGAGTGTGACGGAGATAGATATGTATGCATTTTCTGATTGTAGCGGTTTGACGAGTATCACGCTACCGGAGAGTGTGACGGAGATAGGAGAGTTTGCATTTACAGAGTGCAGTAATTTAGAAAGCATTAAAGTTAACGAAAATAATAAAGTATATGATAGTAGAGAAAATTGTAATGCAATCATTGAAAAATCCAGCAATACATTGATTGTAGGATGTAAAAATACGAAAGTACCGTCGGGAGTGACGAAGATAGGTTATGGTGCATTTGAAAACAGTGGTCTGACGAGTATAACGATACCAGAAAGTGTGACGGAGATAGGTGATGATGCATTTAAAAACAGTGGTCTGACGAGTATAACGATATCAGAAAGTGTGACGAAGATAGGTGATGAAGCATTTTTTTATTGCAGTAATTTGGAAAGCATTAAAGTTAACGAAAATAATAAAGTATATGATAGTAGAGAAAATTGTAATGCAATCATTGAAAAATCCAGCAATACATTGATTGTAGGGTGTAAAAATACGAAAGTACCGTCGGGAGTGACGAAGATAGGTCGTGATGCATTTTTTAGTTGTAGTGGTCTGACGAGTATAACGATACCAGAAGGTGTGACGGAGATAGGAGACTCTGCATTTTCTTATTGTAGTGCTCTGACGAGTATAACGATACCAGAAAGTGTGAAGGAGATAGATTATTTGGCATTTTCATATTGTGATAACCTAACCAACATCACATGGAAGGGGAACATTTATGCGTCTGTCAATGATTTTATGGATGCGTTCTGAACTCAGATGATTAGTTAAAATAACTGATACAGGCTAATTATCAAACCAAAGGCGAAGATGATACAATGTCAAATAGTTTTTGGCTTTCTTCACCGTTTACAGGGCAGACATGCGAATTAGTAATTGCAAAAACGAACCCCGCTGACATTATCACAGTGGCAGGATTTAATCTTCAGCTTTCCAGTCTTCCTGCCAATATGCATCTTGTGGTGAAGGATATTACACTTGAAAAAAACTAACCCACTAATAAAACTATTTTACATAATATCAACTGAGGCGTTGCTCGTAAGAGTGGCGTCTCTTCTTACGTTAAAAATTAGGAAAAAATATATTGGTGGTTTATGTTATGCTTATTAGTATGGAATATGCTACTCAGGAGAATATTAGTGGTGAAATATATACAGTCGGCAAATTGACAAAAATTAAAACTAATGTATATAATATCATAAAGAATGAGTGCAAAAAAATTGTAAATGGATTCAAATAACGTAGTAAAGAGGTGTGCCATGAGTATTAAAAGAAAGAAGCAACTATCAATAATCCTAATTTTATCGGTTATTTCTGCACTTATGTTCTCACAGCCTGTGAAGGCATCGGATGACAATTTTGAAAACGATTGGAAATATCTTTGTGATTGGGTAGATTGGGATGGAGAGAAATTAGTAAATCGCAGTTTGGAAATGTATCAGATGAAATCTTATGATGAGATAGAAATAACCCCCATGACTCTGCAGCGAGTAAATGGTGTGACCAGGATGAAGGTTAAGGTTGTTAATCATTCAAAAAAGGATTATGAAAATTTAAAAATTTCAATAGGGGTATCGAATGGGTATAATGATTACATGTACAATTGTTTTATTGCTGAAATAGGTGAATTATTAAGCGGTGAATCATGGATTTCTACTAACATGGCGATGAATTGGACGACAAGTGTTTATGATGAAGATACTGCCATATTTGCAAAAAGCTGGTTTGTGAATTACATATCAGAAAAGGGAGAAAAAAGTGATAAAACAAAAGATTTACCGTCAACATATTATGATTACCAAAGACGTGTAGACTGGGTGGAGAAAATCGCAGAGGATACATGGATGAATTGCTCGCCCAACATAATTCGTTCCAGAATCATGGGAGGATTCAAATTTGAAGATATGGTGGTTTTGTATCGAAACAAACAAATTAATATTACTGCGAAAGTTACAAATGTTACAAACAAGGAATTACCAATGGTTGTATTTGATTTGTATTTTGTCAATAAAGAGGGAAAAGAAATCATTACTTATGGAGGTATTCTGCAATCAACAAAATCAGGGCAGACAGTAGAACTTGTAGCATCGGCAACATTGGATCATGCACTATATGCGTATGATTGGTGTGCGACAAATTGGGCAAGTAAAAATCCGGAAGATAAAAATACTTATTTTAGTGATGAAATTTGGCAGGATACAAATCCTTTTCCGATAACAGAGCCTTTGCCAGAGAAAAAAGAATTTATAAAAAAATATAATTGGTTTTCAGGTTCAGATGCTTCTGGTTTATCAAACAATTCACCGGATATGTATAAAAGTTTTTCGGATCATAGCAGATGGTGGTCATTTGACGATGTAAAAACAGATTTAATAAATGGTCAATTGTCGACGGTGATTCGAATGAAAAATGAATCAAATCGTTCTCAGCGTCCAACAAAACCATTGATTGCTTTTTACGATAAAGATGGAAATTTGCTTGGAAAGGAGTATGGTGAATGGTTCCATGAATTAAAGCCGGGAGATACGCAAAATATCATTTGCTCATGGATAAATAGAGATATATTGTCGGCATATTCGTACCGGATTCTTGAATGGGAGGAAAAAGTGGATCAACGGGAGTATTTTCCGGATGGGAATAACGCTGAAGAAACGCAGACGCCAACACAAGCGCCAACACAAGCGCCGACACAAGCACCGACGCAGACACCAACACAGACGCCGACACAGACACCGACACAAGCACCAACGCAGACACCGGTGCAGACACCGACACAAGCACCAACGCAGACACCGACACAAGCACCAACGCAGACACCAGTGCAGACACCGACACAAGTACCCTCGTTTTCATTTGAAAAAAGCAAGGTAGATAGAGTGAAGGCAAGTTGTACTAGCAGCAATAAGATAAAATTGGTATGGAAATCTTTTACCGGTGCTGTGAAGTATGAGGTGTTCCGAAGCAGTAGTTTGAAAGGAACATATCAAAAAGTTGGAAGTGTTTTAGGAGAAAAACATACGTATCTGGATCGTTTTGTAAAGAAAAATAATAAGTATTATTATAAAGTTATTCCGGTTTTTAGTCAGGGGAAGGGTAAAAAGAAGTATGCCAAAATAGTTGAGGCAAAAACATATGCTTATAATCAACCACAAATTGTTGTGAAAAAAAAGCAGACGAAAACGGGAAAACGGTATTTGGAAATCAAGTTTTTGAAGTATGAAGGAAAGTATGCAGATATTTATATGGGTGAGCAAAAAAAATATAAAAAACTGAAATTTAAGAAGAGGATGATTAGGAAGAATAAAGGACGGTATCGTTTCCTTTATACAAGTTCAGGGCATATTGTCTACATAAAAACAAGAACTTATTCAGGGAACAATAAAAAAAGTCCATGGTCCAAGGCTTATAAAATTAAATTATAAAAGGTGAATTAATATGATGCAAACAAAAAGATGTAATCGGCTTGATGATTTCTTGATGAAAAAAATGCTAAATAGTGAAAAAAAACATTTTTCAGATGATGAATGTTATCAGGCATATCGAAAATTTTTAAAATTAACAACAAAAGATGGAAAACGAATTGCGGCAACGCAAACGATAAAAAAGTGGTTTGGAATAGGTGGAATTAAGAGACCGAATCGTGAAGGATTATTTAAAATTGGTTTTGATTTGCGGCTTTCCGTTAAAGAAATGGAAGAGTTGTTTGTTTATGTAATGCGCGAACCTGATTTTCAGATCAATGATTATCGTGAGATGATTTTTTTGTATGGATTCTATCACCAGATGACATATGATGATTGCATAAAGATGATAGATTGTTTTGAAAAGTCTCTGCCAGGCGATCTTTCCATCAGACAACATAATTGTACGAATGATATTTGGGAAGAATACGGTAAAAACTGTGAATTGGATGCGGATGATTTTTTGCAGTGGATGTTAGAGAAAAGCGAAGATTTTAAAGGATATAGTAAAACTGTTTTGGATTATTTTAGAACAATTAAGGAAGAAATTATTTCAGAAATAAAAATGGATGCCAAGGATTATTTAGAAACCTTACTTGCGGAAACTTCTTTTGAATTTTGGGAAGAAAAGTGGCATATGAATCCTGAAAATCGAAAGAAAACGATTCCGCGGTATTTAAATGGCAAGTATTGTAAAAAAAATGATAACCTTTCAAAACAAATAAAAGAGACGATTTTTGAGTTGGTAGAAATTTCAAATATTTCATTAAATTCAAATACAGAACTTTTAGCGGAGATGTATACGGATTTGAAACAGCGAATGAAATTGGATAACAAAAGACGGGTTCGCAGTGAAGTGCGACTTATGGATGATAAGTATTTATCCGATTTGCTTAATGTTGGTGTACAAAAGGAAAAGTTAATGAAATTAATCGTAACTCCTAATCTTGAGAATCGGGATAAATTGATAAAAGAACAACAACGAAGATGTTCATTGATAACAAGACAGGATATTCTGCCGCTTATATTATGTTTATCGCAAAAACGTTATGCAAGACGTATGGAGAGTGAAAATTATGATGCAAAAAAGGCAAAAAAAGAGTTTGTCGATTTTGCAAATCATATTTTAAATGCTTGCAAGATGGCCCCTGTAGAAGAAGAAAAATATGAATTGGATGGGGTGTTATGTGGATGTTTTCAAAAGGATGAAATGTATTCTTTAGCAGATGTTTTGGAACAATATTTGGATGCGGAGAATGGTGATGATGAGTGAATATGAAGGCTATTGGCTAAAAAAAGGTACAGTCCTAAATAAAAAATATGAAATTTTAGATGTGATTGATGAGGGCGGCATGGGAATTGTCTATTTGGGATATGATAAGGTGCTTCAACAGCAGGTGTCTATTAAGGAGTTTTTCCCGCGTCGTTTTGCAATGAGAATGAGTGGTGAGAAAAAAGTCGTCGTCTACAAAGGTCGCTCTGGTGAGTTATTTTCTATCGGATTGGAAAAATTTATAAATGAAGCAAGGATATTGGCTCGTTTTGACTCTCTGGACAGCATAGTTATGGTAAAAGATTTTTTCTATGAAAATCAAACGGCTTATATGGTGATGGAGCGGATTAAAGGTCAAAATGTGAAACAGTTTGTGGAGAGTCAGGGACCGATGGAGCCGGAGCATGTGTTAGCGATTATGAAACCGATTCTTTACTCGGTAGGGGAAATCCATAAAGAAGGATTGCTACATAGAGACATTTCACCGGATAATATTGTATTAACACCGGACAACAAAGGTGTGTTGATTGATTTTGGCGCAGCCAGATTTTCGGAAACACAAGATAATAAGACCATGACAGTCTTTTTTAAGCGAGGTTATTCGGCAGAGGAACAGTATGTAGAGAAATCTCACAAGGGTGCTTATACCGATGTTTATGGGGCTTGTGCAACAATGTATTTTATGCTTACTGGTATAAGACCGGATGAGTCGGTGAAGAGATTGATTCGTGACCAGGTTGTACCGCTTTGGCGTTTTAAGGATATTGGTTTGAAGCGCTATAAAGAACAGGTGATTATGAGGGGGATGGCGGTAGATGCAAAAAAAAGATATTCTTCTATGGATGAATTGTGTGCGGCATTGTATTCGAATGGAAAATCTACTGGTAAATGGGTTAAGTATGGTGGCATCGTCTGTCTGCTTGCAGCATGTGCCGCTACTGCGATAGCGCAATGCAGTTTCTTTGAGAAAGAGGATACAACAACTGAAAAATCATCATCCGCTCGTGTAATAGCCACCACCAAACCGGTTAATAAAACTTATGCACCAAGCCCTATACCAACAAGGCAGACATACAGAATGTGTAATGTCATAGGTTTAAAACAGAGCAAAGCAATAAAAAAACTGCATACCCTTAATGCAAACTTAAAAATAAAAGTTCGATGGAAAATAAGTTCTAAAAAAAATAAAGGCAAGGTAGTTTCGCAAAAAATACATAGTAAAAAAGTCTTGTTTTGCGATCAAAGTTATACGCAGGTGCTTACGATAGGAAAAGGTCCAAAGCGTAAGATTGTAGTAAAAACGACTCCGAAACCAACGACAAAACCGGTCAAAAAGAAAGAACATGATAAATTTGATGGACGTCTTCCATGGTAGGAGTTGAGAAACATTTGCCTATCTACCAAAACGATGTTATAATTATCATAATCTTGTAATTATGCCACGGAGGGAGGAGTAACAGAAAGCGGTAACAAGGGAAAATACAAGTTTAGAGATTCCGGGAAATGAAATTTTATTAGGGAGGATATTAAATGAATAGAAGATTAACAAAAGCATTTATTGGCGCGTTAAGTTTTGCTGCAGCACTTTCAACAGCAGTTGTATGTAACGCAAGTGATGCTCAGGCGAAAAAAGCCAGTGTAAAGAAAGTGACAGCATCCGCACCATCAGGAAAAAAAGTATATGTGGCAAAAGGTAAAAAAGTTAAAATTACAACGACCGTAAAGGTAAAACCGAATAAGAAAGCAAATAAAAAAGTCACTTATAAATCGGCAAACAAAAAGATTGCTACGGTATCAGCAAAAGGTGTTGTAAAGGGTGTAAAAGCGGGAAAAACAAAAATCACGATTACATCAAAGAAGAACAAGAAAAAGAAAACCGTATTAAAAGTTTATGTAAAAAAAGCGGCTGTTAAAAAGGTAAAGATTAACAGCAAGAATTTTGTTTTGTCGGCGGGCGGAACAAAAAAACTGACAGCAAAAGTAACACCTAAGAAAAATGTTTACAAGAAAGTTGTTTGGACAAGTTCCAAAAAAAAAGTGGCTACTGTGACATCAAAAGGTGTTGTTAAAGGACTTTCGGAAGGAACCGCAAAAATTACGGCATCGGCAGTTGACGGAAGTAAGAAAAAGGCTAGTGTCACTGTTAAAGTCGGTGCTGGGATTGCGAGTGTTTCTGCAGTGAGAAAAAATGTGATTCGTGTTATTCTGACTGGGAAAAAAGCATTATCCGCAGCTGATTTTCAGGTTCAGACCCGTTCCGGTGCTTCGTCTACGAAATATTTAACCAAGCATGTGGAAAGCGTGACAACAAATGATCAGAAGATTTATGATATTACATTAAAAGAGCAGGTATATGCGACAGATTATTTGAAAGTGACAATTTCTGCTCTGGCAACGAATAAATCGGTTGAAATCTATATTGACAATATTTCAGGATATGGAGATGCAGGAAATACAGAGGTTTCTTATGTCGAATTCAATAAAGACAGAAAAGACCGCTACAGCAACAATTTTGGAATTGGCAATTCCAATGCAGTAGGGACGATTACGTATACCTCACTGACAGGACTTCCATCAGGCTTGAAAGCTTATTTTAGCGAGGATAAGACAGAAGTTTTAGTACGAGGTAAATTTGCTAATATCGAGCGTGGAACGACGGCTGTTTTGAGTGGATATGATGAAAAGGGAACCGTATTTACAAAGAAAATTATCTTTGTTGTAGGTTCTGATACTCAGATTGTTACTGTAACGGAGCCTGTTTCAACGGAAGTGGCATATCGTCCGAATGACCCAAAAACAATTCAAAATGAAGAAAGTGGTTTTAATATTTATTCTTCGAATATCCGCGAAAAAGTACATGTAGCCGGAGGAAGCGGAGACTACTCATATGACGTGACATATAACGGAAAAAGCCTGTCTGAACTGCGTTATGACAAAGACTACAATCTGGTTGCAATTAATCCGGGAACCTACAGATTTGATGTAATGGTGACGGATGACAATAATGAATCATTGAAAGCAAGTGATGCGGTTACCTTTAATTTTGTTGCCGGTGTTACCATATCCGGTAAGGTTGTAGATGCGGCAGGTCAGCCTGTTAAATACGGTTATGTGACCGGTTTTACTAAAGCAGATGAGTATGGAAGATATGGTTCATTCTATGTAAGGACAGAAAAAGACGGAACATATGTAGCCAGAACATTGCCGGGTGACTATTATACCTATACCGGAGATAGATATTACGGTGGTAATGCCTATGATTATTCGGTTGGAAATATGTTCTATGCAAATGCAGTGAAAAACTTTAAACTTCCGGTATACAAGGTGAATGTTGCAACCAATATTGCCGGAGCAGCTGGATATTCTGTATCGCATCTGAATGTGATTAGTTCCTATGGAGTAACATACCGCGTCTCTGATTATGATGACAGTTATGATGCGGATCATTCCATGTTTGTATATCTGCCGGCTGGAAGTTATGAAGTAGTAACATATGATTATGATTCCAGTGATAATGACATTACCGCTTATGGAAAAGTTGAGGAAAGCACCGAAGGAACATTTAAAGAGTATCGTCTTTCGAATTCTTTGGGAGATTACAAAGTATCCGGAAACTTTACTGTAAATGGAAACAGCACCGTTGTATTGAATGCAGAAAAGAAAGCGGAGCAAGAGGGGTAATGAAGAAGAGGTAATGAAAAAAAGATAGTTTAAAATTTCCCGGAATCTCTAAGCTTGTATGGAAAATTCAAGCAAAAAATAATAGGAAGAATGCAGTATGCAGAAAAAAAGAATTTTGTGCACATCGGCGGCACTGCTTGCGGCGATTTCTTTGATTATGCCAAATCAGGGATATGCAAAAGCGAAAAAGCCGGTACTAAGTAAAAAGAAACTTACAATGAGCGTGGGCGAAAGTAAGACACTGAAAGTGAAGAACACGAAGAAAAAGGTAAAATGGTCTTCCGGTAAAAAAAGTGTTGCAAGCGTTTCAAAAAAAGGCAGGGTAAAAGCAAAGAAAAAAGGAACGGCAGTTATTACGGCAAAGGTTGCTAAGACTAAATTAAAATGCAGGGTTACGGTTAAGGCAAAGGCGTCAAAGAAGAATACGGCGCAGAATACGAAACCGAGTAATCCATCAAACAATACGCCAAACCAGAATTTGCAGGATCAAACGAAAAGCATGTCGATTACATCGTTTCGGATTTTGAATTCAACGATGGTAGAAGTTGTATTAAGTGAAGCTCAACAGCTTCCGGCTTCTGCATTTACGGTTATGATGAAAGAATATTCTTCCGGAAAATATAATCATAAATGTGCGGTTACTAAGATTTCTACATCCGACCAGAAAATGTATACGCTGACCATTGATAATGAAGATTATATTAGAAAAGGCTTTACTGTAAAGATTTCTGTTATGACAATGACCGGAGAATTGTCAAAAGAAGCGGTTTATACGGGGATAAGTTCAGGCAGTTATATACCGGAAACCATCTATACATATGAAGTGGGAGATAAGGTGTCTGAGTATTGTTATCTTGAAACGGAAACAGCAGGATACCTCAATGTAAAATCGGTTCAGGTTCCGGATGGTATTACTTATCATTATGAGAAAAGTGAAGTCGATGGATACTGTCTTAATTTCTCCGGACAGCCAACAAAGGCAGGCATATATCCATATCAGATTCAATATGAGGATGAACTGGGATGTCAGTATACATATAAAACAACATGGATAATCGGAGACAATAATACACTCGTGGCAAGTATGGAGGATTCTTATCTTTTATATACAAAAGGAAATGTGTATCAGGCATCAAACCCGATTGAAGTTGCGGGAGGAAGCGGAAGTTATACATTTGAAATTGCAGATAACTCGGATCCTGGTGCATACATTGATGAGGATTATTATTCAGATGATACTGATGAGGCTGCTAGAATTGGATTTCACAATAGTACGCCAGGGAATAAAACCGTGTATGTAAAAGTGACGGATACAAAAGATACGGCGAAGTCGGTTGTTGTTAAATGGCAGATTCATGTGAAAAATACGTTCCGGATTATATGTAATGTTTTAGATTCCGCCGGAGGGACATATAAACAGGCGCGTTCTATGATGCTATATGGAAAAGAACCAAATAATTATCGAACCAAATTTTATGCAGAATATGATTCATCAAAGGAGCAATGGTATGCAGATGTAATTGAGGGAACTTATTCTGTAGAAATGTCAGGAGAAAGTGCCAGTGAGGTATTAGAAGAAAACTGCATTATTACAAAGGCAGAGGAAAAAACATTTGTTTTGAAAAATATCTATCCGGTTGAAATTACATCAGCAGACGATTTATCAGGTGTTTTCTGGTATGATGAAGAGGGTGGTTCGCAGATCGGAAGAGGATCTTTGCTGTATTTACCGAAGGGGACTTATTATCTCATAGGAAAAGCTATTAATGGAATGGAAGTAATCAGCCAGAGTATATCATTTCAGATTGTGGACAGTAAAGTTGCCGTAAAAGCAGAGAATTTAAAAAAGAGTAACATGCTGAGTGGAACAATCACTTTGGATCAAGCGGTTCAAGTGTCTTTAAAGGCTGGAAACTCTCAAATTTACAATTATTATAAATTTGTTCCGGAAGAAAGTGGAACATATGCTTTTTATTCGGAGTCGTCATACGATACATATGGACAGCTTTTGGGAGCGGATTATGAATTGCTTGCAAACAATGATGATAGTGGTACAAATGAAAATTTCAGGATCATTTATTCGTGCGAGGCCGGTAAAACATATCATATTGGAATTCGTGCATATGACGCTTATGCCAATGGAAAGAATGCTGAACTTTATGTGGAAAAGACAGATGAAGATGCAAATACAGACGATAGCGAATAGATGAATTGTATAAAATAATTTTTGGCGAAAAACGCTCCTTTTATTAGAGGGGGCGTTTTTCGCTTTTTTTGTACCGGAATTTGGTGCGTTTGGCTTTGTTTTATGGGCTTTTTCATGGGCGTAAGTCGCCTGACGATTGTAAGTAAATATATTGACTTTGTGTTTTGCTTGTGCTAGTATATATACAAACAAGGGTGGGGCGCAGATGTTCTCCTTGTAATGATAGAAACAAAAAGAGTTTAGCTAATTAAGGAGGATACCATTTGGGAGCAAAAGATTTAGCAGAGAAAAATTTATTACAGTACAAAGATGTATTTTCAGACATTGTGAATGTCAACTTGTTTGGTGGCAGGTGTTATGTATCTGAGGAAGAGTTGTCGCGAGAACCCGGCGAGTTGATTACGAAAGCCGTTTCGGGTAAAAATCTTCGGCAGCTACAGATGGATGTGCCAATGAAGTGCAAGAAGAACAATAGAAGTTTTTTCTTATGTCTGGAAAATCAGAGTGACAAAAATAATGTTATGCCGGTGCGTGATATGGGGTACCAGCACGCAAAATATATGGAGCAGATAAAGGAAGTGCAGGAAAACAATCGGAAAATCGGCAATTATCCAAACCCGATGACAAAAGAACTTAATGATTCACAGAAATTAAGTCCGGTCATCACGTTGGTTTTAAATTACAGTCAGAATGAATGGGATAAACCAAGATGCCTGAATGATATGTTGGAATTTCCGGAGGATATGAAATGTGAGTTGGAGCCATGGATACCCTCGTATTCGGTTTGTGTGATTAACCTTGCCAGCCAGTCAGAAATGACAATCTGCCAGTATCAATCAGATTTTAAATACATAGTTCGTTATCTGTCCTGTGGAAATGACAGAAGAAAACTGGATGAATATTTCCAAACAACGGAGTTTCAATTAGACCATCCAGAAGCATTTTTAGATTGGTTGTCGGCGGTGACGAATGACAGGAGATATCGGAAAGCAAAAGAACTAATTGAGACAACAGAAGGAAAAGGAGGAAGAATCAATATGTGTGTATTGTTAGATATGTATGAAGAACGTGGAATGGAGAAAATCAATTCTTTATACCATTGCCTATTAGAGGATAATCGAATGGAAGATATACAAAAAGCGATGTTGGATGCAGCGTATCAAAAAGAGTTATTACGAGAGTATGGTATTGGAGAAAGTTAGTGTATAATTTTCATTGGCAAAAATAAAGGGAAGAAGGAAATACCCTCTTCCCAATCATACAGTTTTTCTTTATGATGTTAGTTGCTAGAAAAACAATAAAGGACACTGTATGATGAAACTAATTGTAGACGAAAACTTACTATCTTTTAAGGTGTTAGAGCAAAAAGTGTGTGACAAATGTTCGCTGCCAGTTCCTTTGGATTCCGGTAATTCCGTAGAAAAACTTTGTGACTCGTGGGTACAAACACGTGGGTATGAGGCTTGCGTATTTTGCATGCCCATACCCTTACG